>Ga0114967_10001179_pt1 | contig 21875 bp, 19 predicted proteins | sample M_130628_MF_Meta_FD_92639 | JGI IMG/M metagenome (GOLD analysis project Ga0114967, IMG submission 92639) | Freshwater microbial communities from Lake Montjoie, Canada to study carbon cycling - M_130628_MF_MetaG | ecosystem: Environmental > Aquatic > Freshwater > Lake | place: Lake Montjoie... | reverse complement strand
TCAGGTTTACTCACATAGGTAAACGCTACACGGAAACCATCTTGCGCTAAGGCCTGCACGCAGGCAGCACCAATTCCGCGCGAGCCACCAAACACTATCGCTAAAGGTTGTGTCATCTTTATTATCCTCAGTCATATTGTCGTACCCGAAGATTATCAAGGAAATGCTAGATTCACCAAGAATAGTCCTGCAGCCTTTATGTTTTTCTAGCATCGCATATGCAACGTCTCGCGATTGAGCTTTTTGCAGTAAAGTATTAGAGCTATCACTTGACAAAAAATAATGAAAAAATCGTTGCTGGCTGCGTATCCAGCGGTTGGTCAAGCACACGATGCCGGTGCAGTGGATCGCGCCTTGAGCGCACTAAATTAAAGGGGCACGCTTGTGAATCACGCAGCAACGAGTACTCTCTATGATGTGGTTGTCATCGGTGGTGGTAACGCCGCTTTGTGTGCAGCAATTTCAGCGCAAGAGGCCGGCGGCAATGTCTTAGTGATCGAACGCGCACCACACGAGCATCGTGGCGGCAACTCTGCCTACACCGGTGGCGCCTTCAGAATCGCCTATGACGGTGCAAATGATTTGGTCAAATTAATGCCAGATCTACATCCTGACGAATTACGCAACAGCGACTTTGGCACTTATACCAAAGATCAGTTTTATGACGAAGTGATCGCGATGAGTGGTTATCGCGCAGATGCAGACGTCTTGCATACTGTTGTACAAGAAAGTCTTCCCACCATGCTTTGGATGACCCAACACGGCGTGCGCTTTGTGCCGCTCTATGGCAGACAAGCCTTTAAAGTTGATGGCAAACATAAGTTCTGGGGCGGCTTAACGGTCGAGGTCTCGGGTGGTGGCCTAGGGTTAATGCAAACCCTCTATAAATATGCCGAAAAATCAGGCATCCATTTGCGCTATGCCACCCGGGCAGTTGGCTTAACGCGCACCGATCATGGCTGGTCGATCGAGGTTGAAACCGAGGGTACCCAACAACACATTTCCACCAAAACAGTCGTCATGGCGACGGGTGGCTTTCATGCCAACTTAAAATGGCGCTCAATGTACCTGGGCCCAAACTGGGATATGGCCAAGGTGAGAGGTTCACGCTACAACACGGGCGACGGCATCGACATGGCGATCAATGTCGGCGGTGTGGCGCACGGCCACTGGACCGGTTGTCATGCCGTCTTTTACGATTTAAATGCGCCGCCCTACGGCGATATCAATTTATTGAATCAGCAAAAAAATTACTTTTCACTGGGGATTGTCGTCAACGCTGACGGCCAGCGCTTTGTGGACGAAGGAAGCGATTTTCGAAATTACATTTATTCAGGCATGGGTGCCAAAGTGCTCACCCAGCCCGGAGCAATCGCCTGGCAAATCTTCGACGCAAAAACCTCAAACTTGTTGCCCGATGAGTATCGCGTCAAACACGCCACGCGCTATACCTCAGACACCTTAGAAGGTTTAATCGCGCAGTTTGAAGGGATTCACAAAAAAGCAGTGCTTCAAACAATTTCTGCATTTAATCAAGCGGTAGACCAAGCAACCCCTTTTAATCCTGCCGTGCTAGACGGACGTGGCACCAAGGGGCTTGCCGTTCCAAAATCGAACTGGGCGCAACCCTTGGACACTGGGCCCTTCGTAGCCTATGCCGTCACCTGTGGCATTACCTGCACCTATGGTGGCGTCAAAATTAATCCAACAGGACAAGTGCTGGACGAGTTCGATCAACCCATTTCAGGCCTTTACGCAGCGGGTGAAATGGTAGGAGGTCTGTACTACACTAAATACGCAGGCGGTGCGGGGCTCACTGCTGGCTCGGTGTTAGGTCGCATCTCGGGGGAACATGCTGCAACTTTGGCCAAAACCAAAATAAAAAATTAATTCGCGCAGGTTAATTCAAATAAAAAGAGAGACGATTCATGTATCCGATCATCAAGACAGTTATCACCGCATTGCTGGGCTTAATCATGCCCTTAATTGTCTGCGCTCAAACCGCGGACTACCCCAATAAACCGATTCGCCTGGTAGCACCTTTTGCAGCCGGAGGAAGCGTTGATATTTTGGCTCGGACCGTCGCGGATACACTTTCGAAAGCAACCAATCAGCCAGTCATCGTTGAAAATCGCCCAGGCGCCAGTGGCAACATCGGCATGGAAATCGTAGCAAAAGCAAACCCTGATGGCTACACGCTTTTATTTGCCAGTACAAATCTGACACTCAACCCCGCGGTTTATCCAAAGGTCCCTTTCGATCCGATCAAGGATTTTGTTGCGGTGACAAATGTTGCCTATGCACCAATGATTCTGATCACTCGGCCAGACTTTGGTGGTGACTCTCTTCAATCACTGATTCAGTATGGCAAAAGCAATCCGGGCAAACTCAATTTTTCAAGCAGTGGTGCGGGCGGGGCACCTCACCTTGCAGGTGAAATGTTTCAAATCCTCACCAATATCAAAATGACACATATCCCCTATGCGGGTGCTGCGCCAGCCATTACGGATATCGTTTCAGGCCAAGTACAAATGACCTTTACCACCTATATCTCTGCACAGGCTATGCTGAACTCGGGTCGTGTCCGTGGCTTAGCTGTCGCGAGCTTAGAGCGTTTAGCGGCGTTACCTAATATTCCAACCTTTAAAGAAAAAGGCTTTGAAGGAATGGAATTTGGCACGATGTTTGGTTTGATTGCGCCTGCTGGCACATCTGCGGCGATTGTCACGCGTCTTTATCAGCTCATCAAAACGGCTTCTGACAATCCGGCTTTTAAGGAAAACATCGTTAAGCAAGGTGGCTACATGGTGGTCAACACGCCCGCCGAGTATGACAAATATATAAAAGACGATGTCGCGAAGTGGGATAGCTTCATTAAAAAAATCGGTGGTGTCAGTCAGAACTAACACATTTAAAAATACCACTTACTGCATAAACTAAAACATGAAAAAAATCGTTGCCGGCGCCATCTCTAGGAACTACTTCAACATGCCCTTGTGGATCGCCGCCCATCAAGGCATGTTCACAGATGAAGGGCTTGACGTCACCATCGACTTGCACGAGCCGATCGATGAGGTATGGCGACGTCTTCAAGATGGCCGGATGGATATTGCCTTGGGTGTAACCGAACACATTATCTTGGATAGTGAAGGTGGCGGTCACCTAGAAATTATTGGTGGTAATGTGAATCGTCTGCCCTTCTCGATGATATCGGGTAAGGACGTGAAGTCTTTTTCAGACCTGCGAGGCAAAACGATCGGAGTCTCATCGATTGACGCGGGCAGTTCTTCACTCGTCATGAAGCTGATGACTGCGCACGGCTTGCACTACCCTCAGGATTATAAAATTGTGGCCTGTGGCCCAATTCTGGCCCGTTGGGAGAAGCTTCAAAGCGGTGAGATCGATGCGGGCTTACAAGGTGCGCCCTTAAACTACATCGCACTTGATCAAGGGTTCAATTCGCTGTGCGAACCGCGCGATGAATTTCCGTGGTTTCAATTCACGTCACTGAACATCGATGGTCGTTGGGCCCGTGCCAACCATGACATCGTCATCCGCTTCATGCGTGCCTTTATTCGCGCACACGAATGGTTTTACGCAAACAAAGAAGGTTGCCGAACGATCGCCATGCTCGAAACCGGCATCACCGCTGAGTACGCCGATCGCGCTTGGGATGAATATACAGCCGCCGAGATTTTTCCGCGTGATGCTCAGGCCAATCCAGAATCGATTCAGACCTTAATCGATATCAGTGCTTTGTTAAGAGCGATTCCGAAGCGCGCTGATACAGAAGCAAAGTCTTATATCAACCACAGCTATCTGGATGAAGCGCGGCGGTCGTTGTAGTCGTCTATTGCTTCATGATCTCTGGGTGTTTGGCTAAGAAGTCTTCCCAACGACGCGATTCGGTCGCGATGTACTTGGTGTAGGCTTCGGCCGCTAACTCACCAGGTTGCGCACCAGAATCTATGATGCTTTTACGATAGGCTTCAGTACGCAGCCCTTGGCTCAGCGCAGCCGAGAGTTTGTTGACCACGGCAACGGGTGTACCAACAGGCGCCACCAAACCAAAGACTGACAAAATAGTCGACCCAGGAAAACCGCTTTGCACCATGGTCGGAAGCGCTGCTGCTGCGGGCCAAGGCTGCGCAGACGTCACCGCCAACGCTTTGAGCTTACCCGCCTGCGCATTGCTTAAACCGTTTCCTAAGTTATCAAACATCACCGTGATACGGCCGGCTAACAAATCCAATTGAGCGCCGTTCGTGCCTTTGTATTGAATATGCGCAAGCGGCGTCTGCGCCTCGGACTCTAGCAACGCCCCCGCGAGATGGCTGACAGTACCCACGCCGGCTGAACCATAGTTCAAGGTGTTTGGATTTTTCTTGGCGTAAGCAATCAACTCTTGCACCGAGTTCACGGGGATCGAGGGATGCACCACCAAAACATTGGGGGCACTGGCAATCAAACCAATCGCTGTGAAATCGCGCTCAAGGTTATAGCCGACTTTTTTGTTGGCAATCGGCGTGATAATGTCAGACACGACATGCGCAAGTAATGTGTAGCCATCAGCAGTTGCGCCTGCAACAGCAGTGGCTGCGATCGCCCCACTCGCGCCAGGCTTATTCTCGACCACAACTTGTTGGCCGAGCACATCAGACAAGCCACGCGCTGCCACACGCGCGTAGAGGTCGGTCGGCCCACCAGGCACAAAACCAACAACAATTTTGATTGGGCGATCTGGATAGTTTGCCGTGTCACGCGCCTGCGCGCAGACATTCGCCGTTAAACCCAGCATCATAAAAAAAATCACGCTTTTCACAGCTTGTGCTGTTTGAAGCGTGACATTTTTCAAAGACCTTGCACCAACTGTCTGCATGAGCATGCGCTAACCACCTTCTATTCTTGGTATAAAAAACACCTCAGAGCCAGGCTTGACGGGCTGTGTGTAATCGACCTCATGAATCACACCATCAATGGCGATTGAGGTTTCTTCTTCGAGCGTCTCGCCCAAGCCAGGAAACAACTCATTCATGGCGCGTATCACGCCACGAATGTTTTTTGCCTGAACCTCAAACTCTCTGATGCTGTCGGTGTAACGCCTGCTAAAGCCGGCGGTGAACGTCACCTTAACGGCTTTAACAGGAGTCGCTGCGATATCAGCCTGCATCAATCGCGGCCAAGACTCTGGGTGGCGACATTGGCAGTTCAGTCATACGTCGACCAATCGCGTTCTCAATCGCGTTTGCAATCGCTGCCATTGGAGGAACAATATTGGCTTCACCCACGCCTTTCACACCGAAGGGATGGCTTGGATTAGGTACTTCAACCAAAACGGCTTCAATCATAGGCAAATCTGAGGCAACCGGGATACGGTAGTCTAAGAAGCCTGCGTTTGAAAGACGACCCTTGCTGTCGTAGATGTATTCTTCGTTCAAGGCCCAACCGATGCCCTGCACAACACCACCAACAATCTGACCTGCGCAATAGTCGCGGTGAATTGCACGACCGACGTCTTGGGCAGCAACAAACTGCAGAATCTTGACAGCGCCAGTTTCGGGATCAACCTCAACATCCACAAACTGTGTCGAAAAGCCAGGAGCCTGACCACCCGCGTTGGTTGAAGCTTCGTAACCAATTGGGCCACCTGTCACTGCGCGCTTGCCTGCAATCGCTTTCAACGAGAGCGGTTCAAAGTTACCAACGCTCTTGTCAACAGGCTTGGCGTAGCCATCAGACCACACAACGTTTTTGATGTCGGTATCCCACATCAGTGATGCACGCAGACGTAAGTCTTCGATCACTTTATTGCAGGCCTCAACAACTGCGATACCCGTTGCATAGGTCACACGCGAACCGCCCGTGACATGGTTGTAGCCAATCGACGCTGTATCAGCAACCGTTGAGCGCACAGACTCGTAGGGTACACCCAAGGTCTCAGCAGCCATCAAGGCCATTGAAGCCCTTGAACCACCTACGTCCATACTGCCCGTGGCGATCACCACAGTACCGTCTTCGTTGATATGCACAGAGGCGGTTGACTCGCCGCCGCCGTTAAACCAGAAGCCCGAAGCCACGCCGCGCCCTTGGTTTTTGCCCAACGGTTTGTTGTACTGAGGATGATCAAGCAGGGCCTGAATCGTTTCAGCATAGCCATCATGCGAATGCTTAGGACCCCAAGCCGTTGGCGAACCGGCTTTCACTGCGTTTTTCAAACGAAGCTTGAGTGGATCCATACCAATCTTTTTGGCCAAAATATCCAATACGCTTTCAACCGCAAACGCAGAAATTGGAGAGCCTGGCGCACGATACGCAGCCGATTTTGGACGGTTACTCACAACATCAAACCCCACTGACTTAACGTTAGGGATGATGTAGGGTGCAAACGCGCACATCGTCGCGTTCATGACTGGCGAACCTGGGAAGGCGCCTGCTTGAAACTTGAACAGGCCTTCTGCGGCGACGATCGTGCCGTCTTTTTTGACGCCAATTTTGACCGTCATCGACGAACCAGAGGTTGGGCCGGTTGACTTAAACACGTCTTCGCGGCTCATCATGATTTTGACTGGGTGACCGGTTTTGCGTGAAAGCAAAACAGCCATTGGCTCAACGTAAACAACCGTCTTACCACCGAAGCCGCCACCGATCTCTGCAGGATGGACCAACAGATTGCCGATCTCCATGCCGACTAATTTTGCAGTGTACGCTCGTACCACAAAGTGACCTTGACTGGCTGACCACAGTTCGCACTGACCGTCAGCACCATAGCGTGCCAAGCATGAGTGAGGCTCGATGTAGCCCTGATGCACAGCCGCGGTTTTAAAGCTCATCTCAACGACTTCGTCAGCCGAGGCAAAGCCCGCTGCGATATCACCGACGCTGAACTCTAAACGCTTAGAAATGTTTGAAGGCTTGCTAGGAGCTGGCTCAACACCACGCGTGATCATGTCTTCAAAGAGCAAAGGCGCATCTGGCTTCATTGCGTCTTCAACATCAATGCAATGTTGTAAGACTTCGTACTTCACTTCAATTAAGCTGACCGCTTCAGCGGCGATTGCTGAGGTCGTCGCTGCCACAGCAGCAATCGCGTGGCCTTCAAAGAGCGCTTTTTCGCGCGCCATGATGTTACGCGTCATGTGCCAATAGTTTTGCGCGACACGCTCGGGGCCCACGTAATCAAAGGGGTGATCTGGAAAATCAGAACCCAAGATGATGCCTTTTACGCCGGGTAAGGCCGCAGCCTTAGACGTATCAACAGACAAAATCCGCGCATGTGCGTGAGGTGAGCGTAAAACTTTTGCCCATAGCATTCCGGGTAAAGAATAATCAGCGCCGTACTGTGCTTGACCAGTCACCTTTGGCACACCATCAGGGCGCAGTGGGCTGGTACCGACAACCTTCATCACTTGCTCAATATCTTTTGTGTTCGTCAACATAATTAGGCTCCTCGCATTTCGCGCGCGGCTTCAAGCACCGCGGTAATGATGTTGTTGTAGCCGGTGCAACGGCACAGATTACCTGCCAACCAAAAACGCACTTCTTCTTCAGTTGGATTGTTATTACGCTCAAGCAGTGAACGCGCAGCAATCAAAAACCCAGGGGTGCAAATACCGCACTGCAAAGCTGCGTGCTCAAGAAACTTGCGCTGCAACACATGCAAGGTTTCGCCATTAGCCATGCCTTCGATGGTTTGAATTGACTTGCCTTGAGCCTCAACACCTAAGACTAGGCATGAGCACACTAAGCGGCCATCAAGAGTCACGCTACAGGCGCCACAATCGCCTGTACCGCAACCTTCTTTCGTGCCGGTCATGTTTAACTCATCGCGCAAGACATCGAGCAAAGAGACGTTCGGCTGACACAAGAACTCAACCGGATCACCATTGATAACTGTTGTGACGTGATGCTTTGACATTTAGTTTTTCCCCTTCGCTCTGCTGAGCGCTTTTTCTGCTGCGCGCCTAGCGAGCACACCTGCTACTTTGATTCGAAATTCTTTCGTTCCGCGCTTGTCGTCAATCGGGCGTGCTGCAGCACTTGCAGCAGCAGCCAGCTTGGCTAAGGCTGCGGCATCGACCGTAGTGCCGATCAATGCAGCAGCGGCCTCTGGTACCAGCAAAGCACGATCAGCCACAGCACCCAGGCTGACACGGGCGTGTGTGCAGACACCTTTGTCGTCGAGAGTCAGACTCAAGCCCACACCCACCACCGCGATGTCCATCTCGGTGCGTGGTGTGAAGCGCAAATACGCATCGCCCGAATGTGGCGCGCGCTTTGGCAAGAAGAAAGATACGATCAACTCGCCCTTAGCAAGCGATGTTTTGCCTGGGCCAGCCGGGATCTGCTCAACAGGAACGTCACGACGACCATTGGGGCCCACGATGCTGGCGATTGCGCCCGCGGCGATCATCGCAGGAACCGTATCCGCACCGGGAGACGCGTTGCAAAGGTTGCCACCTAAAGTTGCGCGGCCACGCACCTGAATCGAACCTACGAGGTTCGCGCCATCAATCACGCCGGGCCAAGTCGTGGCGAAGGCGGTGTTCTCGAGCAGTTGCATACAGTTGACCGCAGCCCCCACACGGTACCCACCGTTTTCAACGGCGATCACATTCATTTCGGCGATACTTTTTATATCAAGCACCAGATCAGGCTTGATATTGCCCGACCGCATATGAACCATCAGGTCGGTACCGCCTGAGAAAATTTTTGACAAGCCAGGTGTCGCAGCAATCAGCGCCGAAGCGGCCTCAGCTGTTTTGGGTGTTTCAAAACGCATTTCCATCATCTCGCATCCCCGTTCATTTTTTCTGAACCTTGTTCGTACATTAGGTAGGTGATTCTATTCTATCTGTATTACGGCGTCGCGTGGAAATCCTAAGAGCTTTTGTAAGGTAAAAAAACGCTCGTCGCGAAGAAGTATTTTTTGATTTATTGCTGCAACGCAGCAAATTAGTCAGAGCTTAAGCCTGTGTTTCGCTTCGTCCGCTGTGATCAACTTTCGGCGGGACTTGCACCTGCAAGAGTGCGCCCATGCTGGGCGCACCAAAAAAAATGGCCTGAGGTACAAAACCTCAGGCCAATCTCAAATGCCAAGTCAGGCTTTAGCCTTCGATCTTGATGTTGTTTGTCTTGATCACATCGGCAAATAACGTAGTTGTATCGCTCAAGTATTTTGCGAACTCAGCGCCTTGTTTGAAATCGATTTCAACAGCGATACGGTTGAACAATTCAAGCGTGTCTGGTGCTTGCATGATCTCTTGAACAGCTTTAGCCAACCGATCGGCGATGTCTTTAGGCAGGCCGGCGGGTGCAACCAATCCCACCCATGCACCTAAGTTAAACCCTGGAATACCCGCCGCTGCGGCCAGAGTGGGCATACCGGGTGTTACCGCACTACCTTTAACTAGCGATACGCCTAAACCTTTTAATCGACCATCACGCACGAAAGGCATGGTTGCCGCTGCAGTTTCAATGCAATAGCTCACACGACCCGCGATGACATCCGTTAGCGCCGGCGAAGATCCCTTGTAAGGCACATGAACAGCCTTCAAACCCGCGCCTGCATTAAATGCCTCAGCGATCAGGTGCGCAGTCGCGCCGGTACCCGATGATGCAAAGGTGTACTTGCCAGGATTCGCTTTAACCAGCGCGACCAATGCAGCCGCGTCTTTAGCCGGAAAATCAGGGGCGGTCACCAGCACATAAGGTGACAAACCCGCCATCGCGATAAAAGTCAGGTCTTTGCTTACGTTATAAGGCGTTGGCTGCAGCAAGGGGGCGACGGTAATCGGACCGCTTGAGGCAGCAAGCAAGGTGTACCCATCAGGTGCGGCTTTGGCAACCAAATCCGTGCCAATCATGCCACCGGCTCCAGCCTTGTTGTCTGGTGTCACGCTTTGGCCGAGAATACGGGTCAGCCCCATCGCTAGAGCTCGGCCCACAAGATCGGTCGCCTGGCCAGGAGGCCACGGAATCACGATCTTCAGAGCCTTGGAGGGGTATGCTGACTGCGCCTGAGCAAGAACAGGTAAACCTAGCCCCGCGCCCGCAAGCGTTGCGCCCGCAGCAACCAAAAGCGAGCGCCGCGCAGGGCTTGGCTGGGTTGTCTGGTCGATGGTTTGCTTTACTTTCACTTTCATTGGGTCACCTTGCACAGAATGGACAAACGAGTTGTAGAAAAAAGAACGGATCCTAAATACCTTTACTATTGGCGACAACACTGAACTTACTGTTTTTTTGCGGTAATTCACGCATTTCGCAGCCAACTTAAAGGCTATTAAATTTTTCAAAGCACAGTCAACGAAACATGAACCAACATGCACAGCCACCCATCGCCTGGTCTGAAGCCCTAAATCGCCTTGCCCAGCGCTTCTGTGAGAATGTCGCCGTCTCTGATGGCGCAGGCCATTCTCTGACTTACGGACAGCTCAATCACTTCGCCCATGCATTCGCTAAACAATTAAAGCAAAATGGGCTCAAGCTCGGTCAGGCAGTTGCATCGCTGCTACCCAACTCAATCGAAGCAGTGTGGGCATCGTACGGTATCCGACTTGCAGGTGCAACTGAAATTCCGCTTAGTTGGGGGTATACCCTAGATGAAATCCAGTGGTGCGCCGAGCTCGCCAAATTCACAACAATTCTGACCCTTGAAAAACGCGCGCCCGAGCTGGCGGGCGCTGGATTCAGCACATTATTAGCAGAAAGTATCGCTGCCGAACCGTCTTTGCCGAATGCTGCGATAGAACCACTCGCACCAATCGCGTTTAATCAATCAGCACGCATTCTTTTTACCTCGGGCACCACCGGCAAACCTAAAGGCGTTGTGTACACCAACGGCGCGCGCTGGATGGGCGAGCAACTGCTCAAAGCGACCCTACCCTTTGTACCCGAGCCTGGCGTCACAGTCTTACTCATGACGCCTTTTGTGCACGGCGCTTCGCTGCTGACCTATGCTTGGTTGGATCACGGTGCAACGATCATTCTGCATGACGGCGTCAATATCGAAAAAATCGCCCCCCTGCTCGACAGTGATTCGCTCGATGCAATTTTTGCGCCGCCCACGGTGCTCGCTAAAATCACTTCGGCGTTAGCAGGCAAACGCTACGATCACGTGCGGTGCGTCTTTACCGGAACCCAACCACTGACCCCAGCCCTTTACCACCGCGCGCATGCCATGTTTGGCCCTAAAGTTCGCATCACGTTTGGTAAGTCTGAGTGCGTCAACCCAATCACGGTGTTAAGCCCACAAGACACGCATCACTATTTTTCACAAGCTGAGGTCCCAGCGGGTGCCTGTGTGGGTTGGCCTGCACCGGGTGTCGAAATCAAAATCGAGGCACCCGATGCGCAGACCGCACAAAATGAAGAACGCAGCGATGGTGAAGTTTTATTGCGCTCACCACACATGTCGTCAGGCCTGATCGATAGCAATGGCTTTAGACCTCACGAACCTGAGGGTTGGCATCACACGGGCGACTTAGGTTATGTCGATCAAGCCGGACGCGTGGTTCTGACGGGCCGTATCGCTGACGTCATCAAAACAGGCGGCTATCGAGTGAATCCAGACGAGATTGAGGTTCAGTTGGCGGCCAACACCTTATGCGCCCAGATCTGTGTGACATCGCTCGCCTCAGACTACTGGGGCGAGATTATCGTAGCCGTCGCTGAAGGCACACAGCCCGACTGGCAGCAACAGTGCGAAACCTTGCTTCAAGGCATGTCGCGTCACAAACGTCCAAGGTTATATGTTTCGGTTCAGGCGTTGCCACGCAATCCGCAAGGCAAGATCAGCCGTAAAGCGGTTAGCATGTTGGTGCTTGCCACCCATCGACTGCTCGATGGGTCACACCCACAGCTCGAACCGCTTAGCGCGTAGCGTTTGCCCCCTGAACAGCAGTCACAAACTTTCCGCAACGCTTTCCGCCGCGGGTTGAAGCCGAACTCGCGTTTAGTCTTTGTTCAACATCCCTAAGCGCTCGATCGTCTTACGCTCTGCAACGTAAGTTTTCATGGCGTACTGGGTGTATTGCTCTGTGTTCATTTCGATAATAGGTTGATCAAACTGAGCAAACACAGCGAGCACCGCTGGATCGGTCAAGGTCTTTTTAAAGGCGTCGTGCAATATTTTGACGACTGCTGGATCCATATTTTTCGGGCCACAAACACCGTAGGGTGAGTCTGCCACCGTGTCATAACCGAGTTCATTCAATGTAGCCACTGTTGGCCAACGGGTCGTACGCTTGCTTCCATACGTCGCCAACAAGCGCAGTTTTCCAGCATCAACCATTTGCCCCCAACCCGTTGAGTCGCTCATACCCATCGTGTGACCGCCCATGACCGCCTGAAGAGTTTGTGCACTGCCTTTAAAAGGAATATGCGACAGTTCAATGCCAGCTTGTTGAGCAAACTCTTCAATCGCCAGATGCGGACTTGAGCCGGTTCCAGGGCTTCCGTACGTAAATTTGCCCGGATTGAGCTTGGCCCAAGCGACCAAGTCCTTGATCGACTTAATCGGCGAATCAATCGGCACGACCAAACCAAAGGTGTACCCAGTCAAGCAGATAATCCAGGTAAAGTCTTTCGTCGTGTCAAAGGTTGTTTTTGACATGTGTGGTACGCGAAACACTGAAATTGGCAGTTGCGCCAGGGTGTAGCCATCAGGCTTGGCATTGACCAGTTCTGCACCACCAAGCACGCCTGCCGCTCCAGGCTTGCTTTCGATAATGACGTTCACACCAAGCACCTTTGAGGCACTCTCTGCCAGCACGCGCATCACAACATCAGTGGCCCCGCCGGCTGGCCAGGGGCAAATGTATTTGATGGGGCGCGTCGGAAACGTTGCCGCCTGAGCCAACCCTGGCGCAAGTGCAGTTGCGGCCAAGGCAGCAGTTGATAATAAAAAATCGCGACGGTCAGTCATCTTCGTATCTCATAGTGTGGATGGTTTGTGTGCATCGTAAAGCTGGATTGGAGCCAGCGCAACGCCAAGAGGCCAATACAAGGGTTCTACCTAGTATGTTTGGCATTTTATTCAGTCAGTTTCGCGGTTAATCTTGTAGGCGTTCACTCTATAGCACTGAGAATATCCATGAAAAACCTAAAATACGCCGTCCTAGCAGGTGTACTGGCCTTGACTTCGGGTGCAGCCTTTGCTCAGGACTACCCAAACAAATCCATTAAATGGATTGTTCCCTACACCCCTGGGGGCTACACCGACAACGTCACCCGCTTGGTGACGACTCGTATGGCGACAATTTTGGGGCAGTCGATCATCATCGAGAACAAGCCTGGTGCCAATTCGATTATCGGTGTAGATCAAGCCGCCAAAGCCGCGCCCGATGGTTACACCATGCTCACGACGATCACCGCGCATGCCGCCAACGTCACACTATACGAGGGCAAGTTGCCGTTTGACCCATACAAGTCGTTGATACCGATCTCTCTGGTGGCGATTACGCCTTTAGTGCTTTCGGTGAATAAAGATCTGCCAGTCAACTCGATTGCAGAACTCATCGCCTATGCCAAGGCAAATCCTGGCAAGCTGTCTTTTGGCTCTTCAGGGGTTGGTGCTGCCGCGCATTTAACGTCTGAACTGTTGAAGTACACAGCAGGCATTGAAATGGTACACGTTCCTTACAAGGGCACAGCGCCTGCCATGACGGACTTAATGTCAAATAGCATTCAGGTTCTGGTGGATGCACCTAGCGGCGTTGGGGCAAACATTCGCGCAGGCAAAATCAAAGCGCTGGCGTTTTTCTCTGACAAGCGTTTGACCAGCTACCCCGACGTACCGACGATTGTTGAATCAGGCGGCCCGAAGCTTGAGTCTTCAAGCTGGGTGATGTTTTTTGCACCCGGTGGCACCTCAATGGCCATTGTTGACAAGTTATCGGCAACAGTCAAAGAAGCACTGAAATCCGAAGAGCTCATCAAACGCTTTGAGGATCAAGGCATTCTCACGGTTGGCAACACACCCGCTCAGGCAGACGCGTTTTTAAAAGCTGAAATCGCCAAGTGGGGCAACCTGATCAAGACCGTCGGCGTAAAAGCTGAGTAAGTCCGGTTAGCGCGGATCCCGTGTCGCTCGCTGCGATACGGGATCTGATACGGGATCTGCAAAAATGTCGATGAGCAAAGCCTGCATGCGACATGCTCGCTAAGGCAACAAGCCCTCTGACTGAAGCAGCGCTCTTGCAGCCTGGACCTCGTCAGCCGCTGCTCGATACAAAGGGGGGCGCACGGCTCCACCTACCATTCCAAACATCTCAGTGATCGCCTTGGTCAAGGCAACGTTATGCTGACCTTTGGCTAAGAACTTGCTATGCAATTGATTGGCGATACGCACGATATGTTGCAACGGCTGCCGAGCAGACTCATAGTCGCCCGCCTCAATCGCCGCCATAAACTCTGCGCAATGGGGCTTCGCCTTTGACTGCATGTAAAGCGGACGAGACGAACCAAATAAAAACTTCGGCATGATCGCAGGACCAAAGGCAGCCAGACCGTAAAGATGATATTCCTCGAGAGGACAACTAATCGGCAACAAATGCCCGGCAGCGGCAAGCATGGCTGAATACTTATCCAAGCTTAACGCCGCCTCTTTGACCAAACAAATGGTATCAATACCAGCCAAGCGCACCATCTCTGCGGGAGTAATGTAATAACCGAGCTCAGAAAGGGTTGAGCTATAGACGCAGATGCCGATATCCACTGCGCTAGCCAAGTTCTGATAGTAATCAAACACACCATCGGCAGAACGCGGACCGTAATAAGGCGGCCAACACATCACTAAGTCAGCACCCGCCGCCTGAGCATGTCGCGCCAACTCGATCGAGTCCTTATAAGACGTATGCGAAACACCCGCGATGATAGGAACACGACCCGCGTTCGCTTCGATCATGGTGTCCGTCACACGTTTACGCTCGTCCATGGTCAAAGTCCAGAATTCTTGATAGACCGAGCCTAGATACAAACCTCGCGCACCAGGCAAACCAATTAAGTGATCGACATTGTGACGTAGCCCGGCATAATCAATTTCAAGATCATGTTTAAAGGGGGTCGTGGTCGTCACGATATACCCGCTCAAGGTATTCCGTGTCCATTGTTTTGCCTCAGCTCTTTTGTATTGCATATCAAATTCCTTTCGGGCTAACCAAACAATCACCGAAGTGATGGTTCATTAGACTAATCAATTTTAATGTTGCTCTCAGTCACGACACGATGCCACATCAGTCGCTCGTCTTTAATGACTTGCGCGAAAAATGCTGCATCTTTACCTAAGGGCTCAAGACCACGTTTCAAAAAATCTTTTCTCACCTCCGAATCATTCACAATTGCCGTGAACTCTTTTGATAATCTATTCACAATTGCATCGGGCGTTCCACTCGGCGCTAAAACACCGTACCACCCTTCGACGACAAAATTGCTCAAACCACTTTCTGCCACTGTCGGTAGATTCGGAGCCGCGGGTGAACGCACTTTGCTGCTGATCGCTAACGCTCGGATTTTTCCAGCCTCGACCTGCGGCATCACCAAGGTCATGGAATCAAAAACAACGGCCAACCGCCCGCCGATCAAATCCGTCATAGCAGGCGCGGCACCCTTATATGGGACATGCACCATTTGAATACCTGCCTGCCGCATAAACAGCTCCATAGCTAAATGCGCGGTCGAAGCATTGCCTGCAGAGCCATAACTCAGGCCGCCGGTTTGCTGTTTTGCCAAGGCGATGAATTCGGCGAGCGTTTGTGCAGGCACCTGTGCGTTGACCGCCAACAATAGTGGATAACTTGTCAGCAAACTCACAGGCGCTAAATCACGAACTGGATCATAGGTCAGATTTTTATACAATGACGGATTCACAACGATGGGTCCGGGAAACGCCAGCAACAACGTATAGCCATCGGGTGCGGCACGCACAACTGCCTCGACACCAATGTTGCCACCCGCTCCGGGCTTGTTGTCTACCACCACCGGTACGCCCAAGCGTTCTTGCAACTTTTGGGCCATCTGCCGCGCGACAATATCAGTCATGCCGCTCGCAGCGATCGGTGCCACAAGACGGATCGATTTCGAAGGAAACTCTTGGGCAATGACCTGACCGTAAGCAAACGCGCTAACAACGCCTGCACCACAACTCATTAATATTTTTCTTCTGAAATTACGCAACATAGACTTGTCTCCGAGCGTCTAGAATGATTTGCGCAATTGAGCGCAATGCCTATTTCTAATGATTGATGACACTTAGTAGTATCATTTCTGCCAATTTACAACAAAGCGAAGCGCCACAGTCAAATGAAGCAAATTTGGGCTCATTCGACGAGTGACTTCTAGCAAATGAGACACATCATGCAAACCAGCTCAACCTTACCACCGCCGACTGGCAACTACCCACCGGGGGTTGCCGTAGTAATTGGCGGAAGCGGTGGAATCGGTAAAGGCATTTGCCTTGCACTCGCAGCAAAAGGTGCTCAGGTCGCGCTGAGCTATCGCTCAAGTGCTCAAGCGGCCCAACAAACTGTCCGCGAGATCGAGCAGCTTGGTCAGACCGCCGAAGCTTTTGCGCTCGAACTCTCTTCTCAGGAACAGGTCCAAACTGCGTTAACGGAAATTGAAAACCGCTACCACTGCATTCACACTCTGATTTTTGCCGCTGGTGCGGACATCACCATGACCTTTGTCGGCAATATCGATCACGCAGAGTGGCATCGCACAATTAATAATGAACTCAATGGATTTTTTCACGTGATCAAGTCTGTCTTGCCAATAATGCGGCGAACTGGCGGCGGCTCCATCGTCGCCATTACAACAGCCGGGCTCGACCGTCATCCGCCCTTAGATATCTTATCGACTGCACCAAAGGCGGGAATCGAAGCTTTGGTCAGAGGCATTGCCCGAGAAGAGGGGCGATATAACATCCGTGCGAACTGCGTTGCTCCAGGTGTTGTCGACGGTGGATTGTTTGACCGTCTGAAGCCGCAAGTCAAACCGGAGTTTATTGAGGCGATGAAGCGTAACACTGCCCTGAAACGTTTTGGCACCATCGAAGAAGTCGCTGGGGTTGCCGCGTTTTTGACAACCCCCGCCGCCGCCTATGTCACCGGCCAACATCTGTGCGTGGATGGTGGCTACTCAGTATGAACGATTCATTGCTATCCGAGTTCGATGGAATCACGCTTGGCCTGGCACTCAGACGATCAGGTGCAAGATGGCCCAATCAAGAATTTTTTAAAACGACTGAGGGATCAATCACCTTTGCACAATTTGACAAGCAGGTTGACCAATTTTCTCAGTCGCTCTTAACGCTCGGTTTAGGACGGCAGGATCACATCGCAGTTTGGCTCGGTAACTCGCTTGAATGGGCGGTCACGTTTTGTGCCTGCGCACGAATCGGCGCCGTGTTAGTACCAATTAATACCCGTTACACAGCCTCAGAGGCTAGCTATATTTTGGCGCAATCCGATGCCAAAGCCCTGGTCATGACCTCGGTGCTCTATGGACTTGATTATTTAAACATGCTCGAACAAATCGCACCCAGCGTCGCAGACGCCCAGCACGATCTGCTCGAATTAAAAGAGCTACCTGCGCTCAAGCGCATCATCCTGACAGAGCCTGAACACTCAACGCTACAGTCAACATCAGTCAGCCCCCTACCTGTATATGCAGTTCATCTTGAATCTCTCATGCGACGAGCTCAGGCTCACGAACAACTTCAAGCCGCTGAGCTAGCTGTCAGTGTTGAAGATGTTTTATTGATCTGCTACACCTCTGGTACGACAGGAAAACCTAAAGGCGTGATGCACAACCATCGCGTGCTCAAACAAGCCACTCGCGTAGGTTTAGCGCTCGACCTAAAACCTGGTGGTCGAATTCTTGGGCATATGCCGCTTTATCATGTGGCCGGCTTATATATGGGCTTTGTCCCGGCACTCACGCTTGGTGCTTGCTTTGTCAATATGCCGCAATGGGAAACTACCCGCGCACTTGATTTACTCGAACAAGAACGCATCACAGCCTTCGGCGGGATCCCCACGCATTTTGTTGACTTGGTCAGCCACCCCTCTGTGATGCAGCGAGATCTATCAAGCGTCGAAAACGCCTGGATCGGTGGGTCTCCTGTGATGCAAGCCACGTTTGAGAAATTTAAAACAGTACTTGGCCTCAAACAACTCATGTCAACCTACGGCATGACCGAAAACACCATTTCAACAAGTTTTAATCGGCTGACAGACCCGATCGAAGTCTGCTGCCAAAATCGAGCGCCGATACTGGGTCCTAGCGAAGTCAAAATCATCGACCCCGTGACGGAAAAAGAGCAACCACGCGGTTCAGTTGGTGAGATTTGGTGTCGCGGTGAAACGGTGATGCTGGGATATTACAAAAATCCCGAAGCAACGCGTGCAACCATCACCGTCGATGGTTGGCTTAAAACCGGAGACCTCGGACGCTATGATACAGAGGGCTTTTTATCTGTGACCGGTCGCTTGAAAGACATGTATAAAACAGGCGGAACGAATGTCTACCCCGCGGAGGTTGAACAGTTTCTAGTGCAACACCCCGCAATTGCAATCGTTGCCATCATAGGCGTACCTGATGCGCGATTAGACGAAGTTGGCTTCGCATTTATCCAGACGCACCCAGGCATGAAAATAACTCATGCTGAACTACGTGCGTTTTGTAAAGGCAAGTTAGCCGATTACAAAATCCCACGTTATCTTAAGTTGCTAGTGGAAATTCCACGCACCACCACCGGCAAAGTGCAGCGTTCAGCGCTTCTTGAATTGGCGAGCGCTGAACAGTTGTCTACCTCTTAATCAATTCCAGGGTAAGAATCAGCTCCGTACACCCGACGCACTTCTTTAAGTAACTCGCCGCGCGGAGGAGCATAGGTCATCTGCTTGCTAATGAAATGGCCAGTCAGACGTTGAATTTTGACAGCGGTTTCACCCATTTTTGTCAAGGCCACTGTACCGTTCAAAATCGGTACACCATCCACATCATGAATATTGGCATGAGCCAGCATTGCCATCACCACACCACCGGCTGCGATAATGACCTCGGCCCCTTTGTCAATGCCACGCCGAGCCGCTTGGCGAAATTCTTCGAAAATTGCCTCTCGTGCCACAGCATGTTCTGGTGCCTCTGAAAACCCCGGCGCAAGATCAGGAAGGTTGTGAACCTTCATTGCTTCAACCGAGGCCATTCTGGGATAAAACCCATAGCGATGCACATTTTCTAAAACACGGGGTGTAAATTTTGGATTGACCGTGACGAGGGTATAGAGCGTGCCCATCATGCAGGCAATGCTCAGGGTCGATTCGCACAAACCCAACACAGGAATCGTGAGCAACTCACGCAACTCTCTGATACCCGGATCGGTGATATTGCCCAATAAAAAACCGTCATAACCTTCTTTTTGTGCTCGTAACCCGTTCGCAATGACCTCACCGACATCAACGTACTCTGGATAGCGATACTGATCCGCAACCCCCCCGCCGCGCGTTAGAGCATACGCCTCGATGTGTGTATCGGGATCAGCCGCGTGGCTGATCTGTTTTTGAAGCGCACTACCATATTGACCAAACGCATCAAAGCGCGAAAAACTCTGGTACCAAAGTCGCATGTCTGTTCTCTCTTGTTGTTAAAGCAAAATCTAAGTTGGTTGCTTAGCCACACCAGGCAACGTCGTAATACTGCCTAACCAAGGCATCGCAGAGTCGCACCAAATCTGCTTTTGCGGCACGAGTTGCTGCCGTTGATCTAAGGCCCCCACTCGTAAACCGAATACCTTTTGATCAATCTCTGTTGTGGCATAAATCGATGTGCCGCAATTACCGCAAAAGGCTTGTAAGCGCTTCGCGCCGCTCTCCGCCGTTTTCACATACGTCTTGGGCACACCCGCTAGCATCTTGAAATTCTCTTTCTTTGCGGGAACGTTCACTCTGAAGGATGACCCAGTGATTTTTTGACAGTCGGTGCAATGGCAAATCGCCACTGCCGCGAGGTCAATCTCTGCTTCATAACGAATTTGCCCGCAATGACAGGCTCCGGTGACATGCATCACGCTATCCTTGTGTGGTTGAATCCATCAAAATGCGGCGGCGCAGCAAATTCTGATTTGTTGCACAACCTTGGCGCTAGCGTACAACATTTCGATTGAAGGCCCGAATGTGTTGCAAAAAGAGCAGCCCCCTGCATAGAATCCATAACAAATAAGAGCGCTCAAGTGAATCAGAAGGCTAAAAAATGAATACCGCAGCAGCAAAGGCAGAAAACTCGGCAAGCCCTCCCACGGCGCAGGCGGCCGCGATACCAGTTCTTGTGTCACTCAGCTTCTGTCATTTTTTAAATGACTTGATGCAGTCTCTGATCCCAGCCTTGTACCCGCTCTTCAAAGCCGAGTTCAGTCTCGACTTTACGCAAATTGGGATCATCACTCTAGCCTTTCAGCTCACCGCTTCACTGTTGCAACCAACCGTCGGCTATTACACCGACAAAAATCCCAAGCCTTTTTCGTTAGCGATCGGCATGGGCTCAACGCTCGTCGGTTTGCTGCTGCTATCGGTTGCACCAAGCTACGCAATCATTTTGGTTGCTGCGGGCCTGATTGGTACAGGGTCTGCCGTCTTTCATCCCGAAGCTTCACGCGTTGCGCGTATGGCCTCTGGCGGAAAATTCGGCTCTGCACAAGCCTTCTTTCAGGTGGGCGGCAATGTGGGGCAAGCCGTCGGCCCGTTACTCGCCGCGTTTATCGTGCTACCACATGGCCAAAGCGCCATTGCTTGGGTGTCAGCCGCTGCACTCATCGCCATCTTTTTCTTAACGCGCATCGGAAAATGGTACGGCGCTCACATTAAACCAAGTCAAAAAACTGGGGCGACAAACTCTACTCCAGTGTCAGACTTGCCACGCGGCCGCATGCTGTTTCTCATCACCATCTTGATGCTCTTGCTGTTCTCAAAAAACGTCTACAGCTCAAGCCTCACCTCGTTCTTCACCTTCTATCTCATCGAGCGCTTTGATTTGCCAGTGCAAGCCGCTCAGGTTCAACTGTTTGTCTTCATGGCTGCCATCGCGGTTGGCACTCTGCTTGGTGGTGCGCTCACAGACCGCCTAGGCCGTCGACCCATGATCTGGATTTCGATATTAGGCACACTCCCCTTTACGCTCGCCTTACCTTATGCCGATGTTTTCTGGACTGGCGTATTAACAATCATTATCGGCCTGCTCATGGCCTCGGCTTTTCCGGCGATTTTGGTCTTTGCCCACGAAGTCATGCCTGGTCGGATCGGCTTTGTATCGGGTATGTTTTTTGGCTTTGCGTTTGGCCTAGGAGGTGTGGGCGCAGCGCTGATGGGTTGGCTAGCGGATCTTTATGGGATTAGTTTCGTTTATCAGCTGTGCTCATTTTTACCAATCCTTGGGCTTGTCGCTTGGTTTTTGCCTGACATGGCGGCCGAGCGACTCAAGTACGCCAAATAATTTTTGTTCGCCTATGTCCCCAGTTTGATGGGATTGGCCTCACCTCAACGTAGAGAAGCTATGAATCCACGCACCGCAAAACTCCGAGAACTTATCGCCGCTGGTGGCCCAGGTATTGTCCCCGGCGCAACCGATTGCTTCACCGCAAAGTTAATTGAGCAAGCTGGTTTTCCAGCTGTGTATGTCACGGGTGGTGGCACCGCAAATACGTATTTAGGTGGCCCTGACATCGGGCTGATCACCCTCAACGAACTGGCCAGTCAGGTCGAAAGAATTTCTGATGCCGTCTCGGTGCCCGTCATCGCTGACTGCGACACCGGCTTTGGTGGCGTCGCGAACGTCAAGCGTACGATCAAGCTTTACGAACGCATTGGCGCGGCTGGTTTACACAT
>Ga0114967_10001173_pt1 | contig 21950 bp, 19 predicted proteins | sample M_130628_MF_Meta_FD_92639 | JGI IMG/M metagenome (GOLD analysis project Ga0114967, IMG submission 92639) | Freshwater microbial communities from Lake Montjoie, Canada to study carbon cycling - M_130628_MF_MetaG | ecosystem: Environmental > Aquatic > Freshwater > Lake | place: Lake Montjoie... | reverse complement strand
CGAATAATCCGAACTTGTAAAGAAATGGGTATTCCTACAGTAGCTGTATATTCTACTGCTGATAAAGATAGTTTACATGTAAAATTTGCTGATGAGGCTGTTTGTATTGGTAAACCTTCAAGTTCAGATTCTTATTTAAATATTCCTCATATTATGGCTGCTGCAGAAATTACAAATGCAGATGCTATTCATCCAGGTTATGGTTTTTTAGCTGAAAATGCGAAGTTTGCTGAAATATGTGGCCAACACAATATTAAATTTATTGGACCAACTCCTGATATGATTAATAGAATGGGAGATAAAATAACAGCAAAAGAAACCATGATCAGTGCAGGAGTTCCTGTGGTGCCGGGTAGTGAAGGATTGTTAGAAGGAGTTGCTCATGCAAAAAAAGAAGCGAAAAAAATGGGATATCCTGTCATCATCAAAGCAACAGCTGGTGGTGGTGGAAAAGGGATGCGTATCGTTTGGAAAGATAGTGAAATAGAGAAAGCTTTTGAAAATGCAAAAGCAGAAGCGGCTGTTTCATTTAAAAATGATGGGCTTTACATGGAAAAATATGTGGAAGAACCTCGTCATATAGAAATACAAGTAGCTGGAGACCAATATGGTAAAGTTTGTCATTTAAGTGAGCGTGATTGCTCAATTCAACGTCGTCATCAAAAATTAGTTGAAGAAAGTCCGTCGCCATTTATGACGGACGATTTGCGTCAACGAATGGGAGATGCGGCTATAAAAGCAGCTAGCGCAATTAATTATGAAGGGGTAGGTACGATTGAGTTTTTAGTAGACAAACATCGTAATTTTTATTTCATGGAAATGAACACACGTATTCAAGTTGAACATTGTGTGACCGAAGAAGTAATTAATTATGATTTGATTAAAGAACAAATTAAAATTGCTGGTGGTGTGCCTATTTCAGGTAATAATTACGAACCTAAAATGCATGCCATCGAATGTCGTATTAATGCTGAAGATCCCTACAACGATTTTAGACCTTCACCAGGCAAAATAACGAATTTACATACACCTGGAGGACACGGTGTTCGTATAGATTCTCATATTTATGCGGGTTACACTATTCCTCCATATTATGATTCAATGATTGCTAAAATAATTGCTGTTGCTCAAACGCGTGAGGAAGCAATTGATACTATGAGTCGTGCATTAAGTGAATATGTAATTGAAGGAATTAAAACAACTATTCCATTTCATCAACAATTGATGCAAAATGAAGATTTTCGTAAAGGAAACTTCACCACAAAATTCATGGAAACATTTGAATTGAAATAATGTACAAATAACATTTTTAGAATCCATTTTAGAAAAAGAGACTCTCAATTTGTTAAAATATTAAAAATACTGTTTGATATTCAAAAATTAAGTAATTTTGATAAATACTAAAAATAAAAAAATGAAAAAGATACTATTCGTTGCATTCGCATTATTCGCTACTACAAACATGTTTGCTGATAAGAAATGTTGTAAAGACAAAGCAAGCTGCAAAAAAACAGAAACATGCGCTAAAAAAGAAGAAGGAAAAGCATGTTGCAAAAAAGGAGATCATGCTGCAAAAGCAGATGCAGATAAAGCACCAGAAATGCATGCATGTTGCAAAAGAGCAGAAGCTGCAGGAAAGCCAGCTTGTTGCAAAAAAGAAATGAAAGCAGACAACGCAAAACCAACGGGAAATTCAACAAAATAATTTTTCAAAAAATATGTAAAAAAAGAGTTCCACAACGGAGCTCTTTTTTATTTAAATTTTTCATCAAAAAATTCTTTAAATTTGTCTTTTAACTAGAGTTATGCAAAACAATAAACTTGTACTATTAATTATAATTTTTGTCGGATTTTTATCTTCATCTTGTAGAAGAAATTGGGTTTGTGAATGTCAAACAGCTAGTGCGGTTGTGCCAATAGACATTATTAAAACCCAAAAAGAAGAAGCTAAAGTTACTTGTGACAAATATAATTTTGGCATATATGCACAAACCGGTGGATGCAAATTGAAATAATTGATTATGGCTTTAACTAAACTTTTAAAATAAAATAAATTTTAGTTTTTAATTGATACTTACATTTGAGTAAAATAAATATATAATGAAAAAAATAATATTAACATTAACTATCGTTTTAGCAGGGTTGAGCGCTGCACAAGCACAAACCTCAAACGTACCTGCAGATGCTGTTAAAGCTGTTAATCCGAAAGCTGCAGACATTAAATTTAATTCTTTAGAAATAGATTATGGAACGATTGAGCACAATGCAGATGGAAATCGTGAGTTTAAATTTAAAAATGTAGGTAAAGAACCTTTGATTATTGCAAATTGCCAAGGATCATGTGGTTGTACAGTTCCAACATGGCCTAAAGAACCAATTATGCCAGGTAAAAGTGGTATCATCAAAGTGAAATATGCTACAGATAGAGTAGGCCATTTTCAAAAAAATGTAACTGTTACTTCTAATGCAAAAGTTGAAAAAGTTGTTTTAACAATTAAAGGAGATGTAAAACCAGACGCAAATCCTACACCAGCTGCTCCAGCACCTGATAAAAAAACAGAATTAGCTCCGGTACAGCATTAATACAAAAATTTAAATAAAATAAAAAATCCCACAAATTTTGTGGGATTTTTTATGTGTTAACTCAAATATTTTAGTGAAATAATTTGAGCGTTTCTTCCAATGAGATCAATTTTTTTTCTCCCGTAATAATATTTTTAATAGAAATTAATTCTTGAGATAATTCGTTTTCATTAATCATGATTACAAAATTAATATTCTTTTTCTCTGCATATTTAAATTGCTTATCCGTTTTTATCGCATCAGGATAAAGTTCACAAGCAATGTTATGTTTCCTTAAAAAGGAAAGTATTTCTCTGTTTCGTTTGTCAAATTCAGCTCCAAAATTTAATAATATAACATCTACTGAAGTAGATAAATTTTCTGGAAATAAATTTAATTCTTCTACTACATCATAAATTCGATCCACTCCAAAGGAAATACCTACTCCAGGCATATCTTTGAGCCCAAAAAGTCCGGTTAAATCATCATATCTACCACCTCCACCAATACTTCCAATTTTTACATCCAATGGTTTTACTTCTAAAATAGTGCCTGTATAATAATTTAAGCCACGGGCTAAGGTTACGTCAATTTGAATGTCCTCTATATTTTTTAAAATATACGAAAGTTCCTCAATTCCTTTTTTACCTAAATCAGAATCTAAAAACATTTTTTGTAGTTGTTCTATAATTTCATCATTAGAAAAATTACTTTGAGCTATTTGTAAATATTGATTAATTTTTTCGATAGCATTCCCATTCAAACCACGATTGCTTAATTCTTCATTGACTTTTTCAATACCAATTTTGTCTAATTTATCGATGGCAATGGTAATGTTCATCATGTTTTCGGCACCACCCACCAATTCTGCTAATGCAGCTAAAATTTTTCGGTTATTAATGCAAATAGAAACTTTCACATTTAACGCCTGAAACACATTTTGATAAATTTGAATCAATTCTAATTCATTAAATAAAGATTGACTGCCGACAATATCTACATCGCATTGATAAAACTCCCTGTAACGGCCTCTTTGTGGACGATCAGCTCTCCATACGGGTTGAATTTGATAGCGCTTTAAAGGGAAGGTTAATTTACCATGATTCATGGCAACATAACGAGCAAAAGGAATTGTTAAATCATATTTCAAAGCTCTTTCAGTTATTCCCTTTACATTTTTTCCTTGCAAAACAGTTTCAAAATCCTCTCTTGCTTTCGCCTTTTTTTCATCTAAATCCAGACCATTATTTAAAATTTTAAATATTAATTTATCTCCTTCATCTCCATATTTCCCCATCAAGGTTTCTAAATTTTCAAATGCTGGAGTTTCTAATGGTTCAAATCCAAATAACTCAAATTGAGTTTTAATTATATTAAAAATATAGTTTCTTTTAACAACTACATCGGCGCTAAAATCTCGTGTTCCTTGGGGAATAGATGGTTTCATTTACAAATTACTTTTGGCAAAAATAATCAAATTGAGATAAGCTTATTGCCTTATATTTACAAATTGTATTTTAATTTAAAAATCGCCTACTTAAAAGGAACCCGATTTTTATAAAAAAGCATCATAAATAATGAAAATAGTAAATATAAGTTGTATCCTTTTTTTATTGCTTTTTGCAATGCAATTGAATGGACAAGTCATAGCTACCACGGGTACATTAAAAGGGTTTGTTTATGAAAATATTTCAGGAGAACCTTTAACAGGGGCGACTGTAGGGATTAAAGGATTGGGTAAAGGAGCCAGAACAGATATTAATGGGTTTTTTAATATCCCCAAATTATCTCCCGGCTCGTATATTTTGGTTGCGTCCTCTATCGGTTTTGAAACCTACGAAAAAGAAGTAATGATAGAAGCAGGTGAAAATACACAAGTAAAAATTTCATTGCTGAAAAAATCAAAGGAATTAAAAAGTGTAAGTATTTCAGCTAAAAAAGTAGAAAAAATTTATGAAACAAAAGTAGGGATGACGAGAATAACTCCCAAAGAATTAAAAATAATGCCAAGTATTGGAGGTGAGCCAGATATCGCACAATACTTGCAAGTAATGCCAGGTGTTATTTCTACAGGGGATCAAGGAGGTCAATTATATATTAGAGGGGGTTCACCCATACAAAATAAAATTTTATTAGATGGAATGACTATTTATAATCCTTTTCATTCGATCGGTTTATATTCTGTTTTTGAAACAGATGCTATTCGTTCAGCGGATGTTCACAGTGGTGGTTTTGGGGTAGAATATGGTGATCGAACTTCTGCTATAGTAAGTGTAACTACCAAAGATGGAAATAAAAAAAGACAATCAGGTAAAGTGGCTCTTAATCCTATTTTAGCAAAAGTATTTTTAGAAGGTCCTTTGTTAAAAGACAAAGGAGATACAGGAACAGCAATCACGTATATCGCTTCATTAAAACACAGTTATTTAGACAAAAGCTCAAAAGCGCTGTACAGAGGTTTAGGTGAACCATACGCTTCTGGCCTTCCATTTACATTTACAGATTTGTACGGGAAAATCAACATTAACACAAACAATGGAAGTAAATTTAGTTTTTTTGGATTTAATTTTAACGATCGAGTTAATTATTCAAATATTTCTGATTTAAATTGGAAAAGTTCAGGTGGAGGAACCAATTTTGTAATCACACCAGGAAATTCGTCTTCATTGGTTTCTGGAGGTTTTTATTTTTCGGATTATAAAATAAAATTAGATGAAAGCGATGGAAAACCAAGAGAAAGCGCTATCAACGGTTTCGATGCAAACATAAAAGTATCTACTTATTTTCCCAACCATACTGAATTATTTTATGGTATTGAATTTGCTGGTTTTAAAACACAATATCAATATTATAATTATGTAGATATTTTACAAGAACAAAATGATTACACAACCCAATTAGGCGGATTTTTGAAATTGAAAAAGAGTTTTAGCGATAAATTTATTTTTGAACCCGGGTTAAGAATACAGTACTATGCCTCTTTGCCTGTAACAAGGGTTGAACCTAGAGTTGCAATGAAATACAACATATCTAAAAGTTTGCGCTTGAAAGGTTCGGCAGGAATGTATTCTCAAAATTTAATCTCATCAAAATCAGACAGAGATATTGTAAATTTCTTTACAGGATTTTTAACATCCCCAGATTTTGAAATTGCAAATCCAGATGGGAGTTATGCAAAAAATAATATTCAAAAAGCATACCATGCAGTTTTGGGAATGGAAGTAGATGTAAAAGATTTTGAATTTACGTTGGAGCCTTGGTATAAACATTTTGATCAATTAATCACCATTAATAGATACAAATTGAGACAAGATGATCCTGATTTCTCAATAGAAAAAGGCCAAGCGTATGGTGCTGACTTTACTATGAAATATGCAAAAGGTCGAAAATATTTTTGGGCAGTGTATTCTTATGGTCATGTAGATAGAAACGATGGCAAACAAACCTATCCTACCCCATTTGACAGAAGGCATAATGTGAATGTATTGGCATCTTATACTATGGGTAAAAAGTGGGATTGGGAAATTTCTGCACGATTCAATTATGGATCTGCTTTTCCATTTACCCAAACCCAAACATTCACTGAAAATATGAATTTTTCGGGCGGTATTGGAACAGATTACTTAACCCAAAATGGAAGTTTAAATATTGTATATGCTGATAAAATCAATGGCGGCAGATTATCGGATTATCATCGTTTAGATTTATCTGCAAAGAAAAAGTTCTCCTTTGGGAAATACAATGTGTTAGAGCTAACAGCCAGTGTTAGCAATGCGTATGACAGACAAAATATATTTTATATAGATCGAATAAAAAATACGCGCCAATATCAATTGCCCGTGTTCCCAAGTTTAGGAGTCTCTTGGAATTTTTAGAATTTAAAAATAAAATAACTTGAAAAAAATAATTTATTCAGCATTACTTTCTGTTTCAATTTTAACAACGTTACATGCTCAAAAATCAATTCGATTTACGGATAAAAATTATTGGTTACACGAAGCAGAAAAACAAGTTCAACTTGGCTTATACAATCAAGCCGAAAATTCGTTGAAATTATTTTTTGATAAAAGGAAAAGTACGACAGTAGATTATGAAACCCAATTTGCAAAATATTTACAGCTTTTAAGTGCGCTACATTTAAAACAATCTAATGCTGAAAATAATTTTAAATTATTTATAGACAATACACCTTTTGATTTTATGAAAGAAAGGGGCCATTTTCTATTAGCAAGATATTATTTCAGTAAAAATAATTTTGAATTAGCAATCCCTTCTTTTGAAAAGTCAGGAATTAATTTTTTAACGAATGAAGAAATTTCTTCTCGAAATTTTGAATTGGCATATGCATATTTAGCCACACAAAAATTAGAAAAAGCAGCCCCTTTATTTGCATCGGTAAAGGGTATTCCAGGATCTTATTTTACTCCTGGAAATTATTATCATGGGATATACAGTTATTATAATAAAAATTATGATGACGCCCTAAGTTGTTTTAAACTATCTGAAAATGACCCTCAATTTAAATCTGTTATTCCATTTTATTATACCGAAATAAACTATTTAAAGGGGAATAAAGAACAAGCTTTGGCAGACGCAAAAAAAGCATTAGAAGATAGCAAATCAATTTATTATCAAAATGAATTAAATCAATTAGTGGGCCAAATTTATTTTGATCAAGATGATTTTAAAAATGCTGAAATTTATTTTAATCAATACATAGCTTCGTGCGAAAGTCCAAGGAAAGAAGATTATTTCAGATTAGGATTTGTGCAATATCAACAAGCAAAGTTTAACGAGGCCATAGCTAGCTTCAATTTAATGAATAAAGGAAATGATTTACTATCTCAAAAGGCATATTATTTTTCAGCAAATTGTTATTTTAGTTTAAGTAATAAAGAAAATGCCTATAATGCTTTAGTAAGTTGTAGTGAAATGAATAACAACTTAAAACTAAAAGAAATAGCTTTATTTCATATAGCAAAATTAAGTTTTGAAAATAAAAATGAATTGATTGCTGAAAAACAATTGTCAAATTTTTTAATAGCATTTCCATCTTCTGAATATTCATCTGAAGCAATAGAATTGTTGGCACATTTACACATTAAAAACAATCGATTTGATGATGCAATAATTTTAATGAACAAAATGAAATCTATTCCAACATCTTTAATGAAAATGTATCAACATGCTAATTATGCTGAAGCAATACAAATGCTATTGGATGAGAATTTGGAAAAAGCATTGACATACTTTGATGAGAGCAACCGATTTAAATTAGACCCAGTGATTACAAGTTTAACTGCTTTTTGGCAAGCTGAAACCATGTATAGAATGGGTCGTTATGAAGCAGCATTGTCATTTGCTGATTTTTTTATTAAAAATACAAATGATCAAACATTACAAGAATATCAATCGAAAGCCCATTTATTGAAATCATATATTTATATGCATAATGACGATAAAGAAAATGTAAATACAGAACTTGCATTGCTTGCTGATACCAATACATCTTCGTCTACAAAATTATTAGATTCAATAAAAGTTAATTTTATCCCAGAAAAAATTCATTCAGTCGATAACAATCCTTTTGTTTTGATATATAATCTGCCGGAAGAAAAAACGAATTTTGTATATACTCCAATACCTTTAAAACCAATAGCACTCAATAAAGTTAATACAACCAATAAAATGAATGATTATTACAAAATAGGCATTGGAAATATATCTACTTATAATTTAGAACTTGGATATGACTTAAGTAAAATAGCACTGATGCCTTTGTATCTTGATTACAGAAGCACTTCCTCATCTAGCGAACGAATTAAATTTCAACGATTTAGTGAATCTCATTTGGGAGTAAAAACAGAAAAAAAAATAGGTCGTTATTTAGTTAATGCACAAGTAGCCTATGATAGAAATAAACAATATTATTATGGGTACAATCATCAAAAATTTGATTATTCCAATACAGATATAAAACAAGTTTTCAGTAATATTGGAATTCATATTGAAGGGAAAGATGTGTTGAATAAGAATAAAAATATCAATTTTTTTCCTACAACCTATTTAGGAATATATACGGATAAATTTGGAGCTTCAGAGTTAAATGCTACAGCAGAACTACCCACATTTTTTCAAAAAAATAGTAATAACACCACATTTTCTATTGGAGGTAATGTCAATTTAAATGCCTATCGAGTTAAAAATATTGAGACGCAAAATAATTCAATGTTTTTGCTAAAACCAACTCTCACAAAAAAATATAAAGTTGGGGTTGTTAAAGTTGGACTTTATCCTGTGGTTGCACAAAAATTTCATTTGCTTCCAGACGTATCCTACGCTTATACAATAAAAAAATTCCGAGCCCAATTTATAGTTGGTTTACAATCTTGCCTTCGTTTAAATACCTTTAAAGAAATAACCTCACTCAATCCGTTTATATTTAATTATTATAATAGTAAACAATCTAAAAACACAAAACTTTTTGCGGGGATTAGCGGCAATTATTTGAATAATATTAGTTACTCATCAAAAATAGGAATCGCCCATTATAAAAATTTACCAATTTTTATAAATGACACTGCGTTTGATAATAAACAATTTAACGTTGCTTTTGAATCCAATGCCTTAGGATTCATTTTTGAAGGTACTATAAATTATACTTTTAATTCAAATTTCTTAGCAGGATTTAATTTGACAATGAACCCTATATTAAAAACTGAATCTAATCAAAAGGTTTGGGGCTATAGACCTTATACTTTTGATTTGTACGGAAAAGTGAAACCTATGAATGATGTAATAATAAAAGCGGCCATTTTGGTTCGATCAGGATCAACATTTATTGAAAAAAATAACACTGAAAAAACATTAGCAGGTGCTATTGATTTTAATATGGGTGCAAATTATTTTATCAATAAAAAATGGAATGTGTATCTAGATATTAATAATTTATTTAATAATAAATATGAGCGTTGGTATGGCTATGAAAACTTTGGCACCAATATTCAATTAGGATTAATTAGAACCTTTAATTCAAAAATTAAATAATATAATTTTATTTTGGTTTTTTAGGCTTTACTTTTGCTATACTTTTTTAATTTCATAACAAGCTACAAACATGGATATCGGAAAATATATTGGAAAATTTCTTATCAAAAACAAATATTGCAGTCTTTCTGGATTGGGTGTTTTTGAATTAAAAAAAATTCCAGCGTATGAGCAAAAAGGAGAGATTGTCAATCCTGCGCATCAAGTTACATTTACACCCGTAGGTAGTATTGATGATACTTTTGCATCTTTTATCGCTTCTTTCGAAAATGTGAGCATCAGCAATGCAGCAAATAATATTAAAGAATATTGTAGAAATGCAAAAGAGGAAATTGAAATTAATGGCAAATTTGCTATTGAAAATTTAGGTGATTTAAGTACCTCTAATGGCAAATTGGTTTTTCATCAAAATGCTAATTTAAATTTAGGACTGAGTCCAGTTTCTGTCACTCCAATCGAAATAAAACCTATTCATCCTGAACCACAAGAAAAAATAAAAGAAGATTTCAGCTACCCACCTGCCAATACAACCTATTTGAGAAACAAATCAAATCATTGGATTAAAATTCTTGTAGGAGTAATTATAGTAGCAGTTCTAGGGACAGCAGGTTATTTCGGGTATCATTATTATAAAACATCGAATCCTAAACCCGTTGAAACTGAAACAGCGACGGTTCAATTAGATACTACCACAACACAAACTACTGTAGACACAACAACATTAACTAACGAAACAGTACCGCAGGATACTACTTTAATTCAATCTAGTACTACTAATGATACTACAGCAATTCCAGCAACCCCTTTGGCAGTTGGAAAAGAGTATAAAGTTCAAATATTTACATTTGAGGATGAGTTAAAAGCAATTGCCAAAGTTAAAAAGTTGAGTGGTTATGGAAACAAAGCATCCGTAATTAGCTCCAATGGACAATTTATAGTTGCTTTAGTGGCATCAAATCCACAAAATGACACTACAAAACTAGTTGATTCGTTGCGTAGATTTTTTAACCCTAAAGGGCAAGTCCATATTATTAATTAATAGCTATTGGAAACTGTTTAATTGACATGCGTGTTGTCAATTTATAAACAATTGCTTTATTCTTCAAAATAAACCCTTTTTACTCGTTGAGAAATGCCAGTTAAAATTTCGTAAGGAATAGTTTCAGCCCATTTGGCAAGTTGTTCAACCGGCAATTCTTCACCAAATACAACTACAATATCACCTTCCTGAGCTTCTGGAACATCTGTAATGTCTAACATGCACATATCCATGCACACATTCCCAACGATGGGAACCAGGCGCCCATTTAAAAACATTTTCCCTACACCATTTCCTAGTCTTCGAGAAATGCCATCTGCATAACCAACGCTGACAGTGCCAATTAGGGTATCTCTGTTGAGTACTCCTTTTCGATTATAGCCGATTGTTTCTGTTGAGGGTACTTTTTTAATTTGAGAAATGATGGTTTTCATTCGGCTCACATTTTTAAGTTTATTTTTCATGCACTGACTTCCGTCAATACCATATAAACCTAAACCCAATCGAACCATATCAAATTGTAATTCTGGATGTCGAACTATGCCTGATGAATTACACAAATGCTTCTTAAATGGATAGCCCAATCCTTTTTGTAGTTGTTTGCATATCGTTAAAAAAAGTTGGGATTGTTGTTTTGTAAAATCATCAAGTCCTGGATCTTCACTTCCTGAAAGATGTGAGAAAACTGAAACAACTTTTACTTCTGGATGCATATTAATTTGCTCAACCAAATTTTTGATTTCTGCTTTTTCAAAACCTAAACGATGCATTCCAGTGTCGATTTTGATGTGAATAGGGAAATTTAACGTGGACGTTTCTTGCAGCTCTTCAATCATTTTTTGAAGAATTCTGAAATTATATATTTCTGGTTCAAGATGCCATTCGATTAATTGCGAAAATGAATTTTCATCTGCATTCATAATCATAATAGGTAATTTAATACCTGCTTTACGCAATGCAATTCCCTCGTCGGAATAGGCGACAGCTAAATAATTCACTCCTTCAAATTGTAATTTATTTGCAATTTCAAAACTGCCACTGCCGTATGAGAAGGCTTTCACCATGGCCATAATTTGAGTGCCAGGTTGTAGTATTGCTTGAAATTGTTTGTAGTTGTGTAATAAATTATTTAAATTAATTTCTACTACTGTTTGATGAATTCTTTCTTGCAGTCGTTTAGCAATTTTTTCAAATTCAAATTTTCGAGCCCCTTTAATTAAAATACTTTCATTGCTAAAAGAGGAAGTATCCATGCTTTCTAAAAAAGCATCAGTTGTTTTATAAAAACTAGATTGAAGTTTTCTGTTGTTTCTAAAAATGGCTTTATTTCTTGTAAGCGTTTCACCGATTCCAATGAATTTTTGAATCTTTTTTTGCTTTAATAAATCGGCAACTTCATCATATAATTGGTTCTCTCGGCCACTTTGAAAAATGTCTGAAAGAATGACTGTTTTTTCTTCGTGTTGATTTTGTTGTAATAAAAAATCCAATGCAATTGTAAATGAGGAAACATCTGAATTGTAACTGTCATTTATTAAGGTACAATTATTAATGCCTTTCATTAATTCTAATCGCATTGCAATGTATGTTAGTTTTGATATTCTTTGCTGAATAGCAGTATGATCTATATGTAAATGCAACATGGTTAACCAACAATGAATACTGTCTTCAATATATGCATCATCAGTGAAAGGAATAACTATTTCGAGCGATTTATTTTGGTAAGCTGCCGTTAGTTTTGTTTGAAAGTTTTCTTTAACAATTGAGTTGATTTGCAAATCAGCATCAAGTTTTTTACTCCACGTTAAGAGTTTAATTTCTCGCCCTTGATTTTGTTTGATATTTGTTGCAAATTGTAAAATGCATTCATGTAAAATAGCATAATCTTTATTGTAAATCAGCACATCGCTATATTGAAATAATTTTAATTTTTCATTTACTTTGTGCTTGATGTTTAAGAATCCTTCATTATGGGTTTCGCCAATATTTGTAAAAATGCCAATGTTTGGTTTGATCATTTTTTCGAGCTGGTCCATTTCATCACTTTGTGAAATACCTGCTTCAAAAACACCTAAATTATGCTCATCATTTATTTGCCAAACAGACAAAGGAACTCCAATCTGTGAGTTAAAACTTTTGGGACTTCGAACAATTTTAAAATCGTTTTCTAACAACTGATATAGCCACTCTTTCACAATTGTTTTCCCATTACTTCCTGTGATTCCTATTATTGGTAAAGAAAATTGATTTCGATGCCAAGCAACTATTTGTTGCAATGCTTGTAGAGTATTTTTTACTTCAATAAACCAGGCATCTTTGAATGATGAAATATTTTTTATTTCTTCACTCACTAAAAAACAGCGAATACCTGCATGGTAAACCTGTTCTATATATTGATGTGCATTTCTTCTTTCTGTTACAATTGGTATAAAAATTGAAGAAGATGGATAGGCAATTTTTCGACTATCGATTAATAAATTATCAATAGCAAAATTTTTTCCAGCTACTATGATTTTTCCTTTTACAACCGCATTAATTTCGTTAGTCTCGATCATGTGTTAATTTACTTTTTTTACGGTTATGATACATCGAATAAAAAATGGAAGTAGAAATACAGAATATGATGACTAATAATGAAACCCAATTGGGAAGCTCCACATCAATTAATCCTAAAAACATTTTGGCTCCAATGAAAATTAATACAATGGCAATTCCTTGCTGCAAATAATCAAATTGATCAGCTGCTTTTTGCAAAATAAAAAATAAGGCACGAAGTCCTAATACAGCAAATATGTTTGAAGAAAAAACAACTAAATTGTCTGTAGAAATTGCAAAAACTGCTGGAATAGAGTCAAGCGCAAATACAATGTCGGTTACTCCAATAATTAAAATAGCTAAAAATAATTTTGTAAAAAATGCTTTGCCTTCTTTTTGAATTACAAACTTTCCTTCTGGCTCAATATCAGTATAGCGTAAATATTTGCGTATAAATTTATAAATTCCACCTTCTTTAACATCGTTTTCTTCTTCTTGATTTCCAAAAAACAATTTAAATCCAGTATATAATAAAAATGCACCGAAAGCATATAATAACCAACTAAATTTGGTTACCAATACAATGCCAACAGCTATAAATATGATTCTGAAAATAATGGCCAGGGCAACACCAATCATCAGCACACGCCCTACATTATTTTTATGAATTTGAAGCGATGAAAATATTAATACAAACACAAAAATATTATCAATAGATAAAGACATTTCCATGAAATAAGCAGATAAATAATCCAAAGCTATTTTACTTTCGTATTGAAAAAGTAAATATCCAAAATAAGCCATTGCTATAGCTACCCAAAAAAAATATTGATAAGTAGCATTTTTAATGCTGACCTCTTTATTCTTTTTGCTAAACACAAACATATCTAATATGAAAGAAGCAATTAACGCTACTGTAAAAATTAAATAACTGACGACATCTTTGCTCATATATGCAAATTTAGGTTTAGTAATGAGTTAAAAAAAATAAAAGACTTTTGACTTGTCTTTAAATATTGTGTTGAATAATTATCAATAAAAATTACTTTTGCATAAAAATATATAGTATGGGTATTCGATTATTAGTTACTGGCGGAACATTCGATAAAGAATATGACATGATAAATGGCAAATTATATTTTAATGACACCAATGTAATTGAAATATTAGAGCGTGGCAGAAATACTACCAAAGTATCGACAAGAACTTTAATGATGGTTGATAGCCTTGAAATGACAGATGAAGATAGGGAGTTAATTGTCTCACAATGTCAAAAATGTGATGAAGATAAAATTATAATAACACATGGAACTGATACCATGTGTGAAACTGCTATGTTAATAAAAAATGCGGCAATGGATAAAACAATTGTTTTAACAGGGGCAATGATTCCATATACATTTGGCTCGAGTGATGGACTTTATAATATGGGGAGTGCCATGGCTTTTGTGCAAACCTTGCCAAAGGGCGTTTATATTGCAATGAATGGACGATATTTTCACGCAGATAATGTAGTCAAAAATAGAAAGACAGGTTATTTTGAACCCATCAAATAAATAAAAAAAGCTTCCATTAATGGAAGCTTTTTATTTTATGACAAGAATTTGTTACTTCTTTTTAATTTTTACATTCAAAATTCGAACATCTTCATTGGGTCTATTATTGGCATCTCTTGGCACTAATGAGATCGCATCTACAATTTCTTGACCCGTTACAACTTGTCCGTATACCGTATAATCACCATCTAAATGCGGGGTTCCTCCAATGGTTTTATAATCTCTTCTTGCTTGTTCAGAATATTTAAAATGACCCCGTTGCTCCATATTATTTAAATCGGCATCGGTAAATATTTTTCCTACAACAATATAAAATTGACATCCACTGGATGCTTTTTCAGGATTGTTATCTCGAGCGGCAGCTAATGCGCCTTTTTTATGGTAATAAGTTGGCAACTTAAATTCTGCAGGTACTTTATAACCTACATCCCCATTGCCTAACATTTGTTTGCTTATTGCGCGTTTACTATCAGGATCACCACCTTGAATCATAAAACTAGGAATCACTCTATGGAATAACAAACTGTCGTAAAAGCCTTCTTTAGCCAATTTTAAAAAGTTAGCAGCATGTTGTGGAACGTCATTAAAAACTTCAATTTTAATATTTCCTTTATTGGTTTCAATTACCACAAATTTGTTTTTATTTTTTTTCGCTTCTGCTATGAAAGCAAAGCAAACGAGTACAAGTAAAAATATTTTTTTCATCTAGTAAAAATAGCCTAAAATTTAAAAAAAAAGTGGAGTTCTGATAAAATATTACTTTTGCCAACGAATTATAATTGAGCATGAGAGTTTATAAAGGATTAGAAGATTTACCTTCATTTAAAAATCCAGTCGTTACGATTGGTTCTTTTGATGGAGTTCATTTAGGTCACAGAAAAATAATTGAACAAATTATTACTAAAGCGAAAGAAGTAAATGGAGAAAGTGTTATTATTACGTTTAATCCTCATCCAAGATTGGTGTTACATAATGAAACAAAAGGAGTTTCATTGTTAAGTACGTTAGATGAAAAAATAGATGCATTAGAAAAACTCAATGTAGATGTTTTAGTAGTAGTCCCATTCACAAAAACATTTTCTGAAATTTCGGCACAAGCCTATATTGAGGATTTCTTAGTTGCAAATTTTCATCCACATACGCTCATTATTGGTTACGACCATCATTTTGGGAATAACAGAAGTGGAAATTTTGCTATGTTAGCAGAAAAGAAAATTAATTATCATTTTGAATTAGAAGAAATTGCTGCGCAAGAAATTTCACATATTGCTATTTCTTCAACAAAAATCAGAGCCGCTTTATTTCAAGGCAATGTAAAAATGGCCAATGAATATTTGTGTAATAATTATACTGTTTTTGGTAAAGTAGTACATGGAGAAAAGAAAGGCAGATTATTAGGTTTCCCAACAGCGAACTTGCAAGTAATGGATTATGATAAATTGATTCCGGCAAAAGGGGTTTATGTGGTAAATGTGAAAGTAGGTGCTCATCAATATCGTGGCATGATGAATATTGGAACAAGACCTACCATTACGGATAATGATTTAGTTTCGTTAGAAGTGCATATTCTTAAACTCGATCAAGATTTATATGGACAATATTTAACTGTAGAGTTTTTAGATAGAATAAGAGATGAGAAAAAATTTAGCTCCTTAGATGAATTAATTGCTCAATTAAATAGTGATAAAAAAGTAGCTGAAACGTACTAATTACATTCTTTTTAATATTACTCTCTCATTGGTTTTGCCTCTTTTTTTACAATGTTTTTTAATGGCAAAAAGTATCGTTTTCCTTTGTATAAATACAAGATATTTATTTGCCAATCGTGTGCAACATCTGCATATTCCATTTTATATATCTCAGGATAAAAATTTTTGTATAAATCTTTATTGGCTTTGATTAGATAGGTTTTATTTTTTTCTATTTTGGCAACTTTTTGTAATTTTTGAGTTTCATACACATCACAAGGCACCAACTTTTCATCAAACCAAACACTGTCTATAGTGATATTATCCTTTTTAATTTTGATAGTAATTTCATAAATATTTCCAATGGGTTTTTTGTTTCTTTCGTGATAAGAATAAAACCCAGAAACAAAAGCAATATGTTTTGATTTTTTTGTTTTTGCAAACGAAGATGTAACCGAAAAAAAGAGTACTAAAACCCATATTATTTTTCTCATAATGCTAAAATTTTAGCAGTCATTTCTTTTAATAAATCAATTTCATTTCTGGCTACATTCATACCAATAGCATTTAAATTATATTCTCGAATTAAATTGATTGCATTGATGGTTTGCGATAAATTGTATTTTTTACTGGCACTTGCAAAATCTTTTACAAAAAAGGGTCCAATTTTTAATGCAGCGGCAATTTCACCTTGTTGCAAATGGGAAACATAATGGTATTGATATAATTTAGCAAACTGACCATACAAGGTTGCAGTTACTACGACTAATGGGTGTTCTTTGGCATTTGCCATAAAATAATTGGCAATTTTAAATGATCGTTCTGCATCTTTTTCAAGCAATGCTGATGGATATTGAAAAATATTGTAGTCTTTACTGATACCAATATAGCGTTCAATCAGTTCTTCTGTTATTTCATCACCTTCTTTCATATTGATCGAAACTTTTTCTATCTCGTTTACTATTTTTTGTAAATCGGTTCCTAAATAGGTAGCTAGTAACTCCGCATTGGCCGCATTTATTTTTATTTTTTGCTCTTTGCAATAAGATAATATCCAAGGAGCAATATGATAGTCTTTTAATTTATCAGATGTTGCGTAAAACCCTTTCTTTTTTATTAATGAAGTAGATTTACTTCTTCCATCTAATTTTTTGTATTTATAGGCAATGATTAAAATGGTTGTGGCAGATGGGTTTTCAAAATAAGATTCTAGTTTAGCAAAATCTTTCATTAGTCCTGCTTCTTTTATAATAACCATGCGTCTTTCAGCAAATGATGGGTAGCTTCTGCACTCATTTACAACATTCGTCCAATCAGCATCTTTACCATAAAAAACGGTTTGGTTAAAATCAATTTCATGAGGCTCTAACACATTTTTTTCAAAAAGGTCTGTCAGTAAATCAATATAATAAGGTTCTTCGCCATCAAACGCATAAATGGGTTTAAAGGTTTTATTTTTTATGTCTTTTACGATGTCGTTAAATTCTTTCATCTGTTTTAATCAATATATGTTATTTCTTGTTCATTCATTAAATTCATGCCATTCAATCGCATTAAAATTTGTCCAACGGTCACAATATCTTTACTACAATATTTTACAATTCGTTCTAAATTATTTTCTTGCCAATAAACATTGGCCACTTCACTTCCATCAATATCATCTTTTGGAGTAGGAATATTAAGCACTGAAGAGAGTAAGTCAACCGAAGTAAAATTTTTATACTCTCCAAATTTCCAAAATTGCAAGGTATCGAGCATTGGATTTTCCCAAGGCTTTTTATTTTGCAAATCACTTAAAATATTGGGCAAATGCACTTGATTAATGAAAGAACGTCGGCAAATGTAGGGAATATCGAATTCACGTATATTATGTCCACAAAATTGTTTTTCACTTCCTCTAAAAAATTTATTACAAACAGTTGCAAATGCTTCTAATAAGGGCTTCTCATCATGACCAGAAAGTGTTTTGATTTTTAGGGTGTATTCATTCTCTTTTTTTATAAAATAGCCCAATCCAATGCAAATGATCTTTCCAAATTCGGCATAAATACCAGCATATTTCGCAAAAGTTGATTCTGTGTCGTTGTTTTCTGGCTCTAATTTTTGTGATTTTCGATCCCAAAGTTTTTGCATGTTTTCCCCTAATTCGTTGTAGGATTTATATATGGGAACGGTCTCAATGTCAATTAGTAGTAGGTTTTCGGCTTTTATCATGTGTAGTTTATTCATTTATTTGTTAAAAATAATAATAAAACTTAACACTTTGTAATTGTGTAATAATTATATAGAAGCTTATCTTTGCATAATAAAAATAAAATTTTCATGGAAAACAATACGCAGGATACACAAAAAAGTTTCAACTCAAATTGGATCTATTTAGGAATTATAGCGCTTTTACTTATTGCAGGTATCTATTTATTTGTAACTAAAAATGAAGTAGAAAAACAAAAAGCAGATACGATCAACGAATTAGCAACTGTATCTACCGACAAAGCAGCAGTAGAAAACCAATATAATGCTGCCCTTGCGCGTTTGGATGAAATGAAAGGACAGAGCATTCAAATGGATAGTTTGTTGAATGATAGAAATGCAGAAGTAGAGGAATTGAAAAGAAAAATTAAAAAAATCTTAGACAATAAAAATGCTTCTGAATCAGAATTGAAAAAAGCCAATAGTATGATTGCTCAATTGAACTCTAAAATGGCTGAGTTCCAAAATACAATTACAGCACTTAAACAAGAAAACATCAATTTAACAGAGGATAAAAAGCAATTGACTGCAGCGCAAGAAAACTTAAAAGAAGAAAAAAGAAAAGTAGAAAAAACGTTGGAAACAACAATTGAAACTGCGTCTATTTTGCATGCATCTGATTTTAAAATGGAAGCTATTAATAGAAAGAAAAATTTGCTAGGAAAAGATAAAGAAGTAGAAACGGGTAAAGCAAAAAAAGCGGATCTTATTAAATTTTCATTTGATTTAGATGAAAATAGAGTGAGTGAAAGTGGTGAAAAAGTAATTTACATTTGTGTCTATAAACCTAATGGTAGCATTGCTGGAAATAACTCTAAATTTAAATTGAGTACTGGAGTTGAAAAAGGATATACTACTTCAAAAACTATTTCCTACAAACAAGGTGAAAAAGTAAATGATATTGTTACTCAATGGATTCCTAGCGAAGATTTTGAAAAAGGGAACTATAAAGTAGAAGTTTATCACATGGGATATAACATTGGTAGCGAAAACGTGACTTTAAAATAAGCCTCCCTGCACTTTGATAGGAGCAAGCAAATAAAAATCAATGAACAAAACAATATATGTAGCAAACGACCATGCTGGCGTTGAACTTAAAGAAGCAGTAGCTAAACATTTAGAAGCGAATGGTTATACAGTCATTAATCTAGGCACTGATACCTTGGATAGTGTAGATTATCCTGACTTTGCACACCCTTTGGCAAAAGCTATAGAAGAACGCAAAGCGCAATTTGGCATTTTAATTTGCGGAAGTGCTAATGGGGTATGTATTACAGCCAATAAACACCAAAACGTTCGCGCGGCTCTTTGTTGGAAGAATGAAATTGCTTCTTTAGCTCGTCAACACAATGATGCCAATGTGTTGGGTTTGCCTGCTCGATTTATTACTATTGAAGAAGGGATTGAAATGGTTGATACATTTTTAAATACAGCATTTGAAGGCGGTCGTCATCAAGGAAGAGTAGATAAAATTGCTTGTTGTTAAAATATTAAATATTTAAAAAGACGGATTGAAATTTCAATCCGTCTTTTATTTTAAATCAATTTCCAATTGCTTTGGTAAACAAGCAAATGTTTTTCTGTGATAGGGAGTTAAACCAAATTGGCTCACTGCATTTCGATGTGCAATGGTTGGATATCCTTTATTAGAGGACCATTTATATTGTGGAAACTTTTTATCTAACTTCATCATCAATTCATCTCGGTAAGTTTTTGCCAGCACACTCGCAGCAGCGATAGCTGCATATTTTCCATCCCCTTTAATGATACAATGATGTTCAATATTTTTATATTGTACAAAACGATTTCCATCAATTAAAAGTGAATTAGGAAGTGTTTGCAGCTTATCCACTGCATGATGCATGGCTTTAAAGGATGCTTTTAAAATATTTATTTTATCAATTTCTTTGTGGTCAATAAAAGCAACTCCAAATGCAATTGCTTCTTTTTCGATGATTGGTCTTAAATTTTCTCTGTCTTTTTCGGTCATCTTTTTAGAATCATTGAGCAAGGGATGATGAAAGTCATTCGGCAAAATAACAGCGGCGGCACAAACAGGTCCTGCAATGCATCCTCTACCTGCTTCATCACAACCAGCTTCAATTTTCTCAATATCTAAAAATGGTAATAGCATGTAGTTTTTCTCTATAAATTTAATTTCTCAAAAAAGAATAAAACAAAGATATGTCAAGTAAATTTGCAATGAAAATTATGGATAATAATAAAATTATTGGACGCTGGCTTTTACTAGGGGTCGCTATGTTGGTTGTACAAGTATTGTTAGGCGGTATTACCCGTTTAACAGGTTCGGGCCTATCCATTACAGAATGGAAGCCGTTATTGGGCGCTATTCCTCCGATGAATGAGGTGGCATGGAATCAATTGTTTCAACTTTACCAAGAAAAAACGGGTCAGTTTAAATACTTAAACAATGATTTTACATTAAGCGATTTTAAGTTTATCTTTTTTTGGGAATGGATGCATCGCGAATGGGCAAGATTGATTAGCATCGTTTTTTTGATCCCATTTATTTATTTCATTTATAAAAAAATGATCACGAAAGTAATGATACCCAAGTTAATAGGATTGTTTGCATTGGGCGCAGCACAAGGGTTAATCGGTTGGATAATGGTGGCAAGCGGATTAAATGACCAAAATTTATACGTAACCCATATTACTTTAGCTGCTCATTTTACATCCGCCATGGTACTTATTTGTTTTACCTATTGGTTTGCTTTGAGTTTATTAATCTCAAAAAATGACATTGTATACAATCATTCCATAAAAAAATGGACCATAGGTGTACTAATTATTCTTTTTTTTCAATTGATATATGGCGCTTTTATGGCTGGTTTAAAAGCGGCTACCGTTGCACCAACTTGGCCTTCCATTAATGGGGATTATCTCCCTTCTGTAATTTCATCTCAAAGTTGGATCAATCACCCAATCAACATACACTTTTTTCACAGAACCATTGCATATATATTAATTCTGTTAATATGTTTTTGGTATGCAAAAGCATCGAAAACAAAGGATTCTGTATTGTTTAATAAATTCAATTGGGTTCCTTTAGGATTTGTAATTATTCAGGTGTTATTGGGCATTTTTACGGTTTTATCTTCTACTCATTTAACCCGAAATGGCTTTGGATTGTTTGAATATTTAGCCCAGGCACATCAGTTGATAGCCATGTTTTTGGTATTGAGTTTTATTTGGGTATTGTCAATTTTCAAAAAAAGTAAGGTTTAAATATTAAGTTTAGCCAACTAGTTT
>Ga0114967_10001170_pt1 | contig 21975 bp, 20 predicted proteins | sample M_130628_MF_Meta_FD_92639 | JGI IMG/M metagenome (GOLD analysis project Ga0114967, IMG submission 92639) | Freshwater microbial communities from Lake Montjoie, Canada to study carbon cycling - M_130628_MF_MetaG | ecosystem: Environmental > Aquatic > Freshwater > Lake | place: Lake Montjoie... | reverse complement strand
TCCGGAAGAGCCGGCGCGCAATGGCGATGTCTTTTCCACGCCGCTGCAGGGCATCGATAATGTGATTCTCACACCGCATATCGGCGGCAGCACGGAGGAGGCGCAGGCGCGCATCGGCCAGGAGGTGGCGGCCAAGCTCGCGGATTATTCCGACACCGGCAGCACGCTGGGGGCTGTGAATTTCCCCCAGGTGGCGCTGCCGATTCAGGCGACCGGGGCGCGCTTCATGCATGTGCACCGCAATGTTCCGGGCATTCTGACCGGCATCAACACCATCTTCGCCCGCCGGGGCGTGAACATCGCCGGGCAGTATCTGCAGACCGATGGCGAGGTGGGTTACGTGGTGGTGGATGCCGGGGCGACGCGCGATGGCGCGGCGATTCTGGAGGAGATGCGGGCGCTGCCGGGGACGATCAGGGCGAGGATCTTATACGAGCGCTAGGTTTTTTGGCGCAAATAGGTTTTTTATCTTGCATTTTAGTCGAAGGCATGCATAATGGCGATGAAAGGAAATCGCCATGTCAGACACGGATTTGCGGGAACTGATCCGAGACCCGCAGTATTGGCGGAGGAGCCCTGAGGGTGAGGCGCTGCGCGCAAAGGTGGCGCGCGGTTTCGCCGAGAGATACCCCGGCCCCATGCGGCGCGATGCGACAGGCCGGCAAAGCGACAGCGGCGCTGACGGGCATGTGGTGCAGGTGCGCAGCTATTCCCGGCGGGAGCCGGATGGCGGGACCCACACCGTCCGCGCGCATGACCGACGGGCCGTCGCGCGCGCCTGGGAGCGCCAGCCGAATGCTGATTGGCGGGTTGAAATCGCCCGGGAGGAAAGCTCGGGCGGTTCGCGCCCCGATCATGGATACGGTTTGACCAGAGGTTCCGGGGACACCCGAGCGCTGGGCCGGTACCAATTGCAGCCCACTGCGCTTCGAGATGCCGAGTGGATGGACAAGCAAGGGAACTGGACGCGCCTGGCGAATGCGGCAGGCGTGCGAACAGACGCGGATTTCCTCTCCAACCCCGACATTCAGGAGCGCGCATTGAATGAGGTGATGCGGAAATTTCGTGAGAGGCTGGAGAGGAATGGTTGGCTGCAAAGCGTCGGCACCAGCGTCGTCGGCGTGAACGGGCAGACGATCCCGGTGACTGAGTCAGGGCTGATGGCTGCCGCGCATCGGCAGGGCCCCACCGCGCTCGCCCGGTACTTCCGCCATCGGCAGGCGGGGCTGCCAAAGCCGGCCAATATTCCGGGTTCTCGCACCGATCTATCGGTTTTTAACGCCATCGAAGACCGGCTCACGCGCTTTTCTCAGGTTGCGCTGCCGGCGCCGGGCTTCCGATGAGAACCTGCTTGCTGATGCTCCTGGCCATCCTTCTGCTGCCGCATCGCAGCGCCAGGTCTGAGGAGGCCCGGCTGGGTCTCCACAGAATGCCCGCTTCCATCGCTGACGCCCTTTCGGCGTTTCGCGAAACCTCTCATCTGTTTGCCGATGAGATGGCTCTAAACTTCGAGGGCGACATTCTCGGCAGGGCGGGTAGCAGGCAGGTGCCATTTAATTTCGATCCATCACAGCATTTACTGTACCGTCTGGTCGATTTTAATTCCGATGGCCAGCCTGAGGCAGTATTGGTTTTTTTCTGGGCTCAATTCGGTTCGCGGGATGGTCTTCCGGCTGTCATCATGCAGCGCGTGCGCAATGAATGGATTTTTACGTGTGAATTCGTCTATGAAGGAAACAGAACCTTTGTTTTGAATATTCGCGATGAAGGTTGGCGACGCTTCCGGTCCGGCCCTTACTTTATGGCGTGGCGTCGCCCTGCAGGTGGGCCGGCCGCCGCGCGCGAATGCTATCCCAAGCCGCCGCGGACCAGACGGGGCACAGGTAGATGACGCGGCTGCTTTCTGCGAGGTCGGCTGGGGCAGGGCCTGCTCACGCAGTTTTCTCAGGTTGCGCTGCCAGATCCGGGCTTCCGATGAGAACCTGCTTGCTGATGCTCCTGGCCATCCTTCTGCTGCCGCATCGCAGCGCCAGGTCTGAGGAGGTCCGGCTGCGTCTCCACACAATGCCCGCATCCATCGCTGACGCCCTTTCAGCGTTTCGCGAAACCTCTCATCTGTTTGCCGATGAGATGGCTCTAAACTTCGAGGGCGACATTCTCGGCAGGGCGGGTAGCAGGCAGTTGCCATTTAATTTCGATCCATCACGGCATTTACGGTACCGTTTGATCGATTTTAATTCCGATGGCCAGCCTGAGGCAGTATTGGTTTTTTTCTGGGCTCAGTTTGGTTCGCGGGATGGTCTTCCGGCCATCATCATGCAGCGCGTGCGCAATGAATGGATTTTTGCATGTGAATTCGTCTATGAAGGAAACAGAACCTTTGTTTTGAATATTCGCGATGAAGGTTGGCGACGCTTCCGGTCCGGCCCCTACTTTATGGCGTGGCGTCGCCCTGCCGGTGGGCCGGCCGCCGCGCGCGAATGCTATCCCAAGCCGCCGCGGGCCAGACGGGGCACAGGCGGGTGACGCGGCTGCTATCGCGCAGGCTTCTGACGTAGAATACGAAGGATGAACGCGCCGTTGGCGGACAGATAAAAATAGATGAGGGGCCCGGGGAGAATACCTTCTCCCCGGATTCTTCCCTCACCGAATAGGCGGCGCATACATCAACCCGCCCCGGGTCCACAGCCCATTCAGCCCCCGCTGCAGCCCAATAGGGCTCCCCGAGCCCAGGTTGCGCTCAAAAATCTCGCCATAATTCCCCACCGCGCGGATGGCGTTATAGGCCCAGCGCCGGTCCAGCCCCATCATCGGCCCATGGTCGCCCGCCATGCCCAGCAGGCGGCGGATTTCCGGGTTTTGGCTGGTCAGGAAGCTTTCCACATTGGCCTGGGTGATGCCCAATTCCTCAGCCGTCAGCAGTGCGAAGAAGGTCCAGCGGATGATGTCGAACCATTGGTCATCGCCATGGCGCACGACGGGGCTATGCGGTTCCTTGCTGATGATATCGTCCAGAATCAGGTGTTCGGCCGGGTTGGGGAAGCTGGCGCGCAGCCCAGCGAGTTGGCTGGCATCGGTCGAATAGGCATCGCAGCGGCCGGCGAGGTAGCTGCGCCGCGCCTCATCATTCTGTTCGAACACCACGGGCGAGTATTGGATATTATTGGTCCGCGCCCAATCGGCCAGGTTCAGCTCATTGGTCGAGCCGGCCACGACGCAAATCGAAGCCCCGGCCAATTGTGTGGCGCGGGTCACGCCAAGGCTGCGGCGGAGCATGAAGCCCTGGCCATCATAGAAGCTGATGGCGGTGAAGTTCAGCCCATTGGCGGTGTCGCGCACATGCGTCCAGGTGACGGTGCGGGCCAGCACATCAATCTGGCCGGATTGCAGTGCCGGCAGGCGGGCCTGGGTGGTGAGCGGCACCCAGCGCACCTTCGCGGCATCGCCCAGCACAGCTGCGGTGATGGCGCGGCATACGTCATTGTCGATGCCGCGATATTCGCCCCGGCTATCGGGCATGGAGAAGCCGGCCGCTCCGGTGGAGGTGCCGCAGACCAGCAAATCCCGCGCCCGAACCTGAGCCAGGGTGGGGCCGGGTGAGGCCATTTGCGCCGCGGCAATGCCGGGCAACAGAAGGGCGAGGATGGCCAGGGCTGGCTTGAACATGCGGCGCTCCGGATAGGGTTATACCCCAGCATGGACGGGCCTCGGGTGGCACGCAACTTGACGCCGCGCGGGCTTGGGCGAAGTGTGGCAGCCAGACATTTTCGCTGGATTCCGCATGGCCGCCCCTATTGCCACCACCTCCTCGCAGCCTTTCATGCAGCGCATGCGCGGGCTGGCGCCGGGCCTGGCCTTTTGCTTTGCGGTGGCGGCGGTGGCCATTGTGGTGCGCAATGCCACCGGCATTGCGGCGCTGAACCCGGTGGTGGTGGCGCTGGTGCTGGGCATCGCCTGGCGGGCGGCGTTGGGCCCCACGGCCAGCATGAAGCCCGGCGTGGCCTATGCGGTGCGGCCGGTGCTGCGCGCGGCCATTGTACTGCTGGGCCTGCAAGTCACGTTGGGCATGCTCTGGGCCTTGGGGCCGGGCGCATTGGTGCTGGCGGTGGTGGTGGTGGCGACGACGCTGCCCTTCACCATCTGGCTGGGCGGGGTGCTGGGGGTGGACCGCGCCTTGGCGCAGCTGGTGGGCACTGGCACGGCCATTTGCGGCGCCTCGGCCATTGTCGCCGCCAATCAGGTGGCGCGTGGCCGGGATGAGGATGTGACCTATGCGCTGGCGGTGATCACGCTCTGCGGCACGGCAGCCTTGCTGATCTTCCCGGTGCTGGCCGGGCCGCTGGGCCTGTCGGCGCGCGAATATGGCCTGTGGTCGGGCGCTGCAATCCATGAGGTGGTGCAGGCAGTGGGTGCGGCTGCGGCCGGCGGGCCTGAGGCCTCGCAGAGCGGTACGGTGATGAAGCTGGCCCGGGTGTTCCTGCTGGCGCCGGCGGTTCTGGCGCTGGGCTGGTGGGTGGCGCGGCAGGCCGGCGGCGAGGCGGCGGCGGTGAAGGCGCCGGTGCCATGGTTTGCCTTTGGCTTTCTGGGGCTGGTGGTGCTGGGCAGCACCGGGCTGGTGCCGGCCGAGGCGGTGCAGGCCAGCCGCTTTCTGGTGCCCTTGATGCTGGCAGCAAGCGTGGCGGCGCTGGGCTTTTCCACCGACCTTAAGGCACTGAAGGCCCGCGGCGTGGCGCCCTTGCTGCTGGGTGTTGCGAGCACGCTGTGGATCACCCTGCTGGCGCTGCTGGGCGTGAAATTGCTCGGATAAAATTCCTGGATTTCCGCGTGTTGTCGTGGCATCAGCGGCGGATCATCGGGGGGTATTGCGGCCGCGCCGGGGAATTTGTCCGAATACGACGGTTTGCTGGTTAAACCGCCTCGGCCATAAAAACCCGGCTGGGCGCCACGAACTCCTCCTGCGCCGCCACGGTCAAAATCTCCCGCGAGCCGGCCTCCGCCGTGCGCCGCAGCAGGCCGAATACCGAGGATGCGGCGGCGGTGAGCGCCGCGGCTGCACTGCCCGTGCGCATCCGGTGCAGCAGGAACAAGGCGCAGATCGCATCCCCCGCGCCATTGATGGCAATGGGCAGCAAGGGTGTTTCCAGATGCCAGAACCCGCCACCCTCGGCCGCCACCATGCCGATATGGCCGGGCTGGCTCTCAAAACTGGTCAGCAGCACGCAGCGCGGGCCACGGGCCTGCAGTGCGGTGATGGCCGCCTTCGCATCGGCCAGGCAGGCGATGCTGCGCCCGGTCAGCCATTCCAGCTCAAAGCGGTTGGGGGTGGCGATATCGGCGAGCGCCAGGGCGCTGTCGCGGAAGAACTCGGCGATGCCGGGGCGGACATAGACGCCGCGGCCATCATCACCGATCACCGGGTCGCAGCAATAAAGTGCCGCCGGGTTGGCGGCCTTCACCTGGGCCACGGCATCGAGAATGGCATCGCCAATATCGGCGCCGCCGACATAGCCGGAAAGCACGGCATCACAGCGCCCCAGCGCGCCACGATCGGCAATGCCGGCCACGCATTCGCGCACCAGATCGCCAGAAAACACCTGGCCGCGCCATGCGCCATAGCCGGGGTGGTTGCTGAACTGCACGGTGTTCACCGCCCAGACCTCGGCACCCAACCGCTGCAACGGGAACATGGCCGAGGCATTGCCCACATGGCCGTAGCTGACCCAGGACTGGATGGAGAGGATATTCTCCGTCATTCCCGCCACGGATGCTGGTTCCACAGCGCCTGATAGCCAACGCGCAAGGCCTGCAATTCGGCCAGATAGGCGGCGGGGTCGAGAAAGCGCAGCGGCAGGGACTGGCTGCGCGCGGCCTCCTGAAAGGCCGGGTCATCCACCGTGCGGCGGACAGAGAGCGCCAGCCGGGCCAGCACCTCGGCCGGCAGGCCCGCAGGGGCGGCCATGCCGCGCATGCTGCCCTCGATCACGTCATGGCCCAATTCGCGCAGGGTGGGCACTTGGGGCGTCATCTCCCAGCGCGTGGCGGCCATTTGCGCCAGGGGGCGCAGCACGCCCTGGCGCATATCGTTCACCGCCTCGGACATATTCATACTGCCGAGTTGGAGGGCGCGGGAGATCAGGTTCTGCTTGACCTGGGCGCTGCCGGCGAAGGGCACATGGAGGAATTTCGCCCCCGTCGCCCGCTCCAGCGCCAGGACGGCCAGATGATCGTCGGAGCCCACGCCGGTGGTGCCGTAGCTGATCGTTTCGGGTCGCGCCCGGGCGGCGGCAATAAGGTCGGCAAAGCTGCGGATATCGCTATCAGCGCGAACCCAAAGCCCGCCCGGATCATCGACGATATTGCCGATCAGCGAAAAATCCTCGAGCCGGAACCGCGCCTGGCGTTCCATCGGCAGGGTAACGATATGCGGCGTATTGATAAAGCCAATGGTCAGCCCATCCGGCCGGGCGCGGGCGAGTTCGGAAAAGCCGATCTCGCCGCCCGCACCTGGCCGGTTGAGCACGACCACGGACTGGCCCAGGTCACGCTCCATGAAGCGGGCGATCAGCCGCGCCGCGGCATCGGTGCCGCCGCCGGCGGCGAAGGCCACGATCATGGTGATGGCGCGATCGGGCTGCCATTGCGCATGGGCGGCACCTGCCAGCGGCAGGAGGGCGAGGTGGCGGCGTTTCATGGGCGTTCTCCTTCTGGCGGCAGGGCTACCATTAGCCAGCCTCGGCCATCCATCCGGGCCTCGTCGCCTGGCAGCAGCAGGATTGTGGTGGTGGCGCTCTCGACGATGGCGGGGCCGGTGACGCTGGCGCCATCCGCCAGCGCGCCAAAGCTGTGGACGGCAACCTCCTGCCAGCCACCGAGAAAGACGCGGCGACGGGCGGGGGCCTCAGGCGGCAGGGCGGGCATGCGCCCCGCATCGCCGGACAGCCGGCCCAGGGCGGCCACGCGCGCATTCACCAGCACCACCTCGTCCTCCGGCAGGTCGTAGGTGAACAGCGCGCGGTGCTGCGCATGGAAGGCGGATTTCACCCGGGCGGCGATATCGGGCGCATCCCAATCCAGCCCGTCGAGATTGACCGAGACTTCGAACACCTGGTCGCCATAGCGCATATCGGCCGAACGGGTGGCGGTGATCTCGCCCTGGAACCAGGTTTTCATCCGCGTCCGGGCATCGGCCTCCTGAGCGGCGAAGAGGCTGCGGATTTCGGCATCGCCCGGCATGGCATTGACGCTGCGGGTGACCTCGAAGCGCAAATCAGTGCGCAGCATGCCCCAGGCGGACAGCCCGGCGGCGAAGAGCGGCACGGCGTAATGCCGCATGCCCAGATCACGCGCCACGGCCGAGGCATGCAGCCCCGCGGCACCGCCGAAGGCCAGCAAGGTGGCGCCGCGCGGGTCCACCCCGCGCCGCACGGTGGCCACGCGCACGCCATCCGCCATGCGGGCATTGACCAGGCGATAAATGCCTGCGGCGGTGTCCAGTGGCGTGATGTTCAGCGCCGTGGCCAGGCTGGCCATGGCGGCATCGGCGGCCGCAACATCCAGCCGCTGCGCGCCGCCGAGGAAACTGCCGGCGTTGAGATAGCCCAGCACAAGATTGGCATCGGTGACGGTGGGCTCAGTGCCGCCGCGGCCATAGCAGGCCGGGCCGGGCCGGGCGCCGGCGCTGCGCGGGCCGACCTGCATGGTGCCGTTGGCCCCCAGGGCCGCGATGGAACCGCCACCGGCACCCAGTGTCACGATATCCAAGCTTTCGAGGGCGATGCGCTCGCCGCCCACCTCGCGCCCACGGCCCAGCGTGGCGGTGCCATCGGTGACGAGGGCGATATCGGTGGAGGTGCCGCCCATGTCGAAGGTGACGAGATTCTCCGCCATGCCGGCATGCGAGAGTGCCACCGCCGCCGCAACCCCGCCCGCTGGGCCGGAGAGCGCGGTGCCCACCGCCAGCCGGGCGGCATCGCTGAGCGGCGCCACGCCGCCATGGCTGAGAATGACAAAGACCGGGCCGCCATAGCCGGCCTCGATCAGCCGCTCACCCAGGCGGCCGAGATAGCGCGACACGACGGGCCCGACATAGGCATTCACCGCGGTGGTGGAGAAGCGCTCGAATTCCTTGATTTCCGGCAGCACCTCGCTGCTGGTGGTGACAAAGACGCCGGGCAGGGCAGCGCGCACCGCATCGGCGGCGGCATTCTCATGCCGGGCGTCACGCCATGCGTTGAGGAAGCAGATGGCCACCGCCTCGGCACCCCGTGCCGCGGCGATGGCGGCGGCGAGGCTTTCGGGGTCCAGCGGGGTTTCCACCCGCCCATCGGCCCGCAGCCTTTCGCGCACGCCAAAACGGCGGCTGCGCGGCACCAGGGGCGGTGGCGGGGTGTTGCGGAGATTGTAGCGCTCGGGTTTCAGCCCTTCGCGCATTTCCACCACATCGCGATGGCCCTGGGTTGTTAGCATGGCCACGCGCGCGCCCTTGCGCTCCAGCAGGGCGTTGGTGGCCACTGTGGTGCCATGGACGATGCGCTCAGTGCCGGCCAGCAGGGTGGCGAGCGGGATACCGGCGGCATCGGCCAGGTTCTGCAGGCCCTGGAGCACCCCTTCGGACTGGTCCGAGGGCGTGCTGGCGGCCTTGGCCAGATAGGCCGCGCCACCGGGGGCGATGGCGACGACATCCGTGAAGGTGCCGCCCACGTCGATGCCGATGCGCCAGCTCATGCCGTGTAGCCTTCTTCGATGTCGCGTGCGGCGGCCTCGGGTAAGCGGCGCGCGGGGTCGCCCCAGCCGCCACCGCCGGCGGATTGCAGATGCAGCACATCGCCTGGCTGGATGGGCACGCCCACCTCCTTGGTGCGCAATATGCGCGCGCTGCCATCGGCGCCGCGCAGCACGTAATGATGCGGCTGGCTGTCCTGCCCACCCATCACCCCGGCCGAGCCGTGCCTTGCGCCATCGCCCGCGGTATTGGCCAGGGCGGTGCCCTCTGCCTCCACCCGGAGCCGAAGTTCGGCCCCGGTGCCGCCGCGATACTGGCCTTCGCCACCGGAATTGGCGCGAAATTCGTGGCTTTCGAAGAGCAGCGGGAAGCGGGCCTCGGCCTGCTCGATGCTGCCGAATTTCAGGCCGCCGGCGCTGTGCCATTCGCCGGCGGTGTTCCAGCCATCGCCATTGGCGCTGGCGCCGCCCCCGGGGCGGGCATGGAAGAGGTGCCAGACGAAGCTCTTGCCGCCCGGCGCGCGGCCCTGGATGGCCACGCGAAAGCGCCGGCCCCAGCCGCCCATCACCCGATCCGGGCAGGCATGCTGCATGGCGCGGATGATGGCCTCGACGATTTCATTGCCGGGATGGGAGGTGCAGAGCGTGACGGGCCGGCCCTCATTGGCCCAGACGATGCTACCCTGCCGCGCCGTGACCCGCAGCGGGCGGAAGGCGCCGTCATTCTTCGAGACATCGGCATCGAGCAGATAGGCAAAGGCCATCGCCACCGCCGAGCGCATATTGGGATAGGAGGAATTGACGAAGCCCACCGCCTCATCATCCGAGGCGCTGAGATCGATATGCAGGTCGCTGCCGGTCTTGGTGCAGGTGGCGCGGATGGCGATATTCTCCCGCCCATGGCCGTCATCATCGAGGATGGCCTCGCCGGCCCAACTGCCATCCGGCCAGGCGGCCAGGATGCGGCGGGCATGCGCCTCGGAGAGATCGAGAATCGCCTCCACCGCCGCCAGTAAAGAGGCCCGGCCATGCTGCGCCAGCAGCGTCGTCACCCGCGCGGCACCCACCCGGGCCGCGCCCACCATGGCCATCAGGTCTCCCCGCACATCGCGCGGCACGCGGGTATTGGCGCAGAGCATGCGGATCAGGTCTTCCCGCAGCCCGCCATCCTCGCCCAGCCGAATGGGGGGGATGCGCACGCCTTCGGACCAGATATCGGTGGCGCCGGGGTTGTAGCCGCCATGGGTCGCGCCGCCGATATCGGGCACATGCGCCCGCACCACCGCGTAAAAGCAGCGCTGCCCCTCCGAAAAAACCGGCAGCATGATGGTGAGGTCGGGCAGGTGCGAGCCGCCATTATAGGGGTCGTTGAGGAGAAAGATGTCGCCGTCGCGCGGGGTCGGAAACTGTTCCAGCGCCGCCTCCACCGCGAAGCGCAGCGCGCCGACATGCACCGGGATATGGTCGGCCTGGGCGACCAGCCCGCCATCGGCGCCGCAGAGTGCGACGGAGAAATCGCGCGAGGAATTGAGGATCTGGCTGTAGGAGGTGCGCAGCATCGCCTCCCCCATTTCCTCCACGATGGCGCGCAGGCGGTTGTCCAGAACGGCGAGGGTGACAGGATCCATACCCGCACTGCGCCGCCTGGGGGCGCTGGCGTCAAGCCACCGGCCGGGCCATCATGGCCGCAAATACGGAGGAAATGCACATGCAAGAACTATCCAATGGTCTTCGCTTTCCCGAAGGCCCGGTGGTGATGCCCGATGGCGCGGTGGCGCTGGTCGAGATCGAGGCCGGGCGCATCACCCAAATCGCCGCCGACGGCACCAAGACCACGCTGGCCACGCTGAAGGGCGGGCCGAATGGCATGGCGCTGGGCCCGGATGGCAAGCTGTTCATCTGCAACAATGGCGGCTTCATCTGGCATGAGGAGCCCGGCATGCTGCGCCCGATCGGCCAGGCGACGGATTACGCCGGCGGCCGGATCGAGGTGCTGGATATCCCCACCGGCACGCTCTCGGTGCTCTATGACCGCTGTGGTGACCACCGGCTGAAGGGGCCCAATGACATTGTCTTCGACCCCAATGGCGGCTTCTGGTTCAGCGATCTGGGCAAGTTCCGGGCGCGCGACCGCGATCATGGCGGGGTATACTGGGCGGCGAGCGATGGCAGCCGGATTGTCGAGGCCGCCTTCCCAGTGCCCGGCGGTGCCAATGGCATCGGCCTCAGCCCCGATGGGCGGGTGCTTTATGTGGCGGAGACTGAAACCGGGCGTCTCTGGGCCTGGGATGTCGAGGGCCCGGGCAAGCTGAAGAAGGCGCCCTGGCCGAGCAGCCATGGTGGGCGGCTGGTTTGCCAGTTTCCTGGCTTTCGGCGTCTGGATTCGCTGGCCGTTGCGGCCTCGGGCAATATTGTGGTGGCGACGCTAGTGAGCGGTGAGATCACCACCGTCTCGCCCGCCGGCGATATTGTCCATGTGGAGAAAATGCCGGAGTTGATGCCGACCAATATCTGCTTCGGCGGTGCTGATATGCGCACGGCCTACATCACGCTTTCCACCAGCGGCCGGCTGGTAGCCATGCCTTGGCATGAGCCGGGCTATCGCCTGCCGTATAGCTGATTGTTCCGCCCGGCGGTGGGCATATATTGGGGGGATGAATGTCAGCTTCACGCCGGTCACCTTCATCCCTCCGGCCCGCCCGGCGCCGGAATTCACCCGGCGGTTCGAAGTGGTCAGCCCCTTCGAGCCGAATGGCGACCAGCCCAATGCGATCCGTGAGCTGATCGCCGGCATCGAGGCGGCGGAGAAGGATCAGGTGCTGCTCGGCGTCACCGGTTCGGGCAAAACCTTCACCATGGCGAAGGTGGTGGAGGTGGTGCAGAAACCCACGTTGATTCTGGCACCCAACAAGACGCTCGCGGCGCAGCTCTATGGCGAGATGAAGAGCTTTTTTCCGAACAATGCTGTCGAGTATTTTGTCAGTTATTATGATTATTATCAGCCAGAGGCCTATGTGCCGCGGACTGATACCTATATAGAAAAAGACAGTCAGATCAACGAACAGATCGACCGCATGCGGCACTCCGCCACCCAGGCGCTGCTGGAGCGCAATGACGCGATCATCGTTGCCAGTGTCAGCTGCATCTATGGTATCGGCTCGGTCGAAACCTATTCGAAGATGGTGGTGAAGCTGGAGCAGGGTGGGCGGATCGACCGCGATCTGCTCGTCAAGGGCTTGGTCGAGCAGCAATATCGCCGCAACGACATGGCCTTTGCCCGTGGCTGTTTTCGCGTGCGGGGGGAGAATGTGGATCTCTGGCCATCCCAGCTGGAGGACCGCGCCTGGCGGGTCAGCCTGTTTGGCGATGAGGTGGACAGCATTCGCGAATTCGACCCGCTGACCGGCGAGATCACCGGCGAGTTGGAAAAAATCAACATCTACGCCAATAGCCACTATGTCACGCCGCGGCCCACGCTCAGCCAGGCGGTGCAGCGCATCAAAGCCGAATTGAAGACCCGGCTGGAGGAACTGCACGCTGCCGGCCGCCTGCTGGAAGCCCAGCGCCTGGAACAACGCACCGTCTTCGACATGGAGATGATGGAGACCACCGGCTCCTGCAAAGGCATTGAGAATTATTCCCGCTATCTTTCAGGCCGCAACCCTGGCGAGCCACCACCCACGCTGTTCGAATATTTGCCTGACAATGCCCTGCTGATCGTCGACGAAAGCCACGTTACCGTGCCGCAGATCGGCGGCATGTTCCGTGGCGACTTTGCCCGCAAAGCCATCCTGGCCGAGCATGGTTTCCGCCTGCCGAGTTGTATCGATAATCGCCCGCTCCGCTTCGAGGAATGGGATGCCTTTCGGCCGCAGACCGTCTTCGTCTCCGCCACCCCCGGCCCTTGGGAGATGGAACGCACCGGCGGTGTCTTCACCGAGCAGGTGATCCGCCCCACCGGGTTGGTGGATCCGGTCTGTGATATTCGCCCGGTGGAAGGCCAGGTGGATGACCTGCTGGCCGAGGTGCGGCAGGTGACCTTGCAGGGCGGCCGCATCCTGGTGACCGTGCTGACCAAGCGCATGGCCGAGGATTTGACCGAATACATGACCGAGGCCGGCATTCGCGTGCGCTATCTGCATTCGGATGTGGATACGCTGGAGCGGATTGAAATCATCCGCGACCTGCGCCGCGGCGGCTTCGATGTGCTGGTGGGCATCAACCTGCTGCGGGAGGGGCTGGATATTCCCGAATGCCGCCTCGTGGCCATTTTGGATGCCGATAAGGAAGGCTTTCTGCGCAGCGTGACCTCGTTGATCCAGACGATTGGCCGGGCGGCACGCAATGCCGAAGGCCGGGTTATTCTCTATGCCGACCGGATGACGGAGAGCATGAAGAAGGCACTCGGCGAGACTGAGCGCCGCCGCACCCGGCAGATCGCCTACAACACCGAACACGGCATCACCCCCACCTCCATCACCCGCGACATCTCTGATGTGCTGAAGGATATCAGCCAGGGCGATTACGTGACGGTGGAGGCGAGCGAAGGCGATGCCAGCCTGAATTTTGTCGGCAAGGACCTGCGCTCCAGCATCGCCGAGCTTGAGAAGAAAATGCGCGCCGCCGCAGCCGATCTGGAATTCGAGACCGCCGCGCGGCTGCGTGATGAGATCAAGCGACTCGAGGCGCTGGAACTGGGGCTGGGCAGCGGCAGCGGCGGCAGCATGGCCGCCAATGAGGCCGGCCGATCCCTGCGTGACAGCACCCCCGCCAAGCCTGGCCGCGGAAAAAAAGAAGCCTGGAAGCCCAAGCCCATGGGCCCTGGCGGCGGCGGCTGGGACCCAAAGAAGATGAAGAAACGCGGATAAGGAACTGAAGAAAAAAGAAGCCTCAGATGATGCTTGGCGGTCTGTTCTTCGCGAAGGCGGCAGGCGCCACCTATCACAGAACAGTCATGGCCGCTGAATGCGAATCAACTTTTGCACTGTGGCGCGACCCAGGCTAATAACACTCCAGCCGGCGCAGTCTTAACGCCGGTGGACGATCCGGCTCCCCCGCCGGTTCGCCCTACCAATCCGATCGGAAGTACTACAATGGGCGCTCGGCCACCCCCCTGGCCGGGCGCTTTTTTGTTGCCGGCCCCTGGCGCGGCAGAGGTCTATCTCAGCTTTGTCCACCGGGTTATGCACGGTGCGGATGCCGCCGCCGCCCTCGCCGATGAGGTGCTGGCCCAAGCCCGGGATGATGTTGTGTGACGGACCGCCAGCCATGAGCCCTTTGACCGCCGATCTGGTGCCGCCGCGCCCATCGGTGAATGCGCGCTTCCCCGGCCCTATGCGCATCCTCACCGCCACCATTGATGACCTTTTGGGGCTCTTCCCCGAGGTCAGCTTCCGCCATCATCTGATGCCGTTGAAGACGCTGGCGCGGCGGGTGGTGGTGGTGAATGAGCCGGAGTTGGTGCGGCAGGTCTACATCACCTCGGCAGCCAATTATGAGGCCAAGAGCCAGCATTTCCAGCAGGCGCTGGTGCCGCTGGTGGGCGACAGCATGTTCGTCAATCACGGCGAGATCTGGAGCAGCCGCCGCGCTGTGATGGCGCGCCAGCTGCATCCCAGCCGTATGGGAGACTTCCATCGTCTCTTTGTGGAAGGGGCCGAGGCTTTGGCGGCCAGCTGGGAGGGCCGGGTGGATGTGGCACCGGGCCTGGGTGCGGCCACGGCGCTTGCGGTGATGCGCGCGTTGTTCGGCGATGCCGCGCGCATGGCGGATGCGCAGCGCCTGGTGACCAGCTTTACCGCCTTTGAGGGCGCGGTCATGGGGGTGGACCTTGCCTATCTGTTCGGCCTGCCGCCGCGCTTTTCCGGCTTTCAGTTCCACTCAGCCTGGCGCCATGCCCGCGACGTGCGGCGCATTTGCAGCGACGCGATGGCGATCGCCGAGCCCGGCGGCATTCTGGGTGCCCTGCGCGCGGCACAGAAGGAGGATGGGGCGCCTTTGCTGGACGAGACCCAGTTGATCAGCGAAGTCGCCATGATGCTGCTGGCGGGCAGCGAAACCTCAGCCAATGCGCTGTCCTGGGCGCTGTATCTGGTGGCGCGGCACCCGCCGACCCTGGCGCGGCTGCGCGAGGAGCATGCCAGTGTTCTGGGCGGGCGCGCGCCGACGGCCGAGGAACTCAACAAGCTGCCCTTCACCCGGGCGGTGCTGCAGGAGACGATGCGCCTCTACCCGCCGGTGCCCTATCTCTCGCGCCAGGCTGCCGGACCCGACCGCATTCGCCATATCGCGGTGCAAAAGGGCGATACGGTGCTGGCGCTGCCCTGGCTGCTGCATCGCCATGAGCGGCTGTGGGATGCGCCGCATGCCTTCCGGCCGGACCGCTTCATGCCTGACGCGGCGCGAAAACTGCCGCGCTTCGGTTATATCCCCTTCAGCCTGGGGCCGCGGGTTTGCACCGGCGCGGCCTTCGCCATGGCCGAGATGGTGGTGATGCTGTCGGTGCTGCTGCAACGGCTGGATTTTTCCGCCGAAGGCTGCCCGGCGCCGGTGCCGCGGGCCAAGCTTTCCCTGCGACCACGCCACGGTGTGGTGCTGAAGGTGACACCGCACATGGCTGAGGGCGTTCCGCTAAGCGGCGCGGCCTGCTAACTGTTAAGCATCTTAGTCGAGGAAGACACAGTGCCTGATTATGTCATAGCCCCGCCCGCCATTGCTGCCCTGCCGATCAAGGGCTCGAACGCGATGTTCCCCGTCCGCCGCATTTTCTGCGTCGGCCGTAACTATGCCGAGCACGCGATCGAAATGGGTTCCGACCCGACGCGTGAGCCGCCCTTCTACTTCACCAAACCGGCCGATGCCGTGGTGATCGGCGATGCCGATATGCCCTATCCCACCATCACCAAGTCGCTGCATCATGAGATGGAGTTGGTGGTGGCCATTGGCACGGGTGGTTCCAGCATCGCCATTGCCGATGCGCTCAAGCATGTCTGGGGCTATTGCTCGGGCCTGGATATGACCCGGCGCGACATCCAGAACGAGGCCAAGAAGACCGGCCGCCCCTGGGATATGGGCAAGGGTTTTGATAAATCCGCGCCGATGGGCCTGTTGATTCCGGCCGAGGGTTTTGATCCTTCCAAGGGCAAGATCGAACTCCGCGTGAACGGCAAGGTCACCCAGACCTCTGACCTCGCCAAGCTGATATGGTCGGTGCCTGAGGTGATCGCCAACCTCTCCGAATTGGTTGAACTGGCCCCGGGCGACCTGATCATGACCGGCACGCCCGAGGGTGTGGCCGCCGTGGTGCGCGGCGACCTGCTGGAAGGCTTCGTCGAGGGCGTGGGCACGGTCACCACCCGCATCGTCTGAGCATCTGGCGGCGCGGGGCCGACCCGCGCCGCCCTGGCTTCCCAAAGCGGCTGGCAATGGCCAAAGCTTCGGGGCCCCTTTCGCGAGTATCTGCCCTTGGCCCTTCGCATCGCCACCTGGAACATCAACTCCATCCGCCTGCGCATCGGCTTACTGGCCCGGCTGGCGGGTGAATTGGCGCCTGACGTCATCTGCCTGCAGGAGACGAAATGCCCCGATGAGCATTTCCCCCTCGATGCCGTGCGGGCGATGGGCTTCGAACACATCGCGATGCGCGGGATGAAGGGCTACAATGGCGTGGCCATCCTCTCACGCCTGCCCATTGCGGTGCGCGAGCAGGATCCCGATTGGTGCGAGAAGGGCGATTGCCGCCACCTCGGCGCGATGGTGGATGCGCCCGGCGGGCCGATTGAATTGCATGATTTCTACGTGCCCGCGGGTGGTGACATCGCCGATCCGGTGGCCAATCCGAAATTCGCTCATAAGCTGGATTTCGTGATGGAGGCCACGGCCTGGGCCAAGACCCGGGCCCGGGCGCCGCGGCGGGTGATGTTGGGTGATCTCAATATCGCGCCGCTCGAACAGGATGTCTGGTCGCACAAGCAATTGCTCGACGTGGTCTCCCACACCCCGGTCGAGACCACGGCGCTGAACCGTTGGATGGCCGAGGGGAAATGGCATGACGCAATGCGCCATTTCGTGCCGGCGGAGCAGAAACTCTACACATGGTGGTCCTACCGCGCGAAGGATTGGGAGGCGGCGGATCGCGGCCGTCGGCTGGACCATATCTGGGTCTCGCCTGACCTTGCCGGCAGTCTCGTCGCCTGCACCGTGCACAAGCCGGCGCGCGGCTGGACCCAGGCCAGCGACCATGTGCCGGTGATGCTGGAGATGAACCTCTAGCATGCGGATTCTGGGGCTTGATGCGGCCGGCGCGTGGCTCTCGGCCTGCCTGATCGAGGATGGCGTGGTGCTGGCCGAGCAGGAGTGCCTGGCGGTATTTGGCCAGCCTGCCATCTTGCCCGATCTGGTGGCTGCAGTCTTGGAGCGGCGGCAGGGCGGGGTGGATCATATCGCGGCCGGCATCGGCCCCGGGGGCTTCACCGGCATTCGCACCGCACTGGCGCTGGCGCATGGGCTGGCTAATGGGCGGGGGGTGGGGGTGAGCGGTGTCTCGATCCTCGCCGCGCTGCCGTTTCTGCTGGACAATCCGCAGGGCCGCGCTGTCTGGGCTGCCATCGATAACCGGCGCGGCGGCATTTTTCTGCTGCGACCGGATGCGCTGCCGGCCAGCCTGGCGGAGGCGGCACTGCCCGCCCCGCAGGCGCCCATATTGTTGGGCGGCAGCGGTGCTGCCGTGGCGGCAGCGCGTTTGCTGGCGCGCGGCGCCCCGGTGGCCTTGGGAAGCCTGCGGGGCAGTGTGGCGCGCGGCGTGGCGCTGGCGGCTGCGGCCGGCCTGCGCACGGGTGAGGCCTCACCGCCGGCCCTGCCGCTGTATATCGACCAGCCTGCGGTCACATGATGGCGCCCGAACTCGCGACCACGGCTGAGGCCGGCGCGCTGTCGGCGATTCATGAGGCCGGCTTTCCGCCTGGCATGGCCTGGCCCGCCGCCGATATACGGGACCTGATGGAGATGCCGGGTTGCTTTGTGCTGTGGCAGCCGAGGGATGCCTTTATTATGTGCCGGGTGGGCGGAGGCGAGGCTGAAGTGCTGACGCTGGCCACCTCCCCGCCGGCCCGGCGGCAGGGCCTTGCCTGCGGGCTGCTTGATGCCGCGATCGAGGCTTGTCGTGGTTTTGGCGCCGAGGCGCTGTTTCTTGAGGTGGGTGCGGGCAATGCCGCCGCACAAGGCCTGTACTGCGCGGCGGGCTTTAGCGAAGTTGCCCGGCGGCCGCGTTACTACGCGGATGGTACAGACGCGATCGTCATGACGCTCAGGCTTTCCTGAGCAGCATGCTGCCGCTGCCTTGATGCAGCACCGTGTGGCCCAGTTCTGTAGCTGAGCGGGGCAGGTTCCGCGCCGGTTCCTCTCCATTGAACAAGACTTCGAGGCAGTCGCCTGACGGCATTTTGTCCAGCATCAGCCTGACACGCACGAATGTCATTGGACACATCTCATGGCGCACATCTATCGAATGAGTACGATTGTGGATTTTTTCTGTCATTTAGCCTCGATCTCTCTCGCTGAATCGGCCTAGCCCGATTGCGATACAATTAAAAAATGTAGTATACGGCACGAAGAAGCCGACTAGGGAGAAATTTTATATGTTGGAGAATGAAGTGGCACAAGATTTGCTGGGCCTGACCGCAGAAATTGTATCCGCGCATGTTGCGAACAATCCGGTTGCCATGGCTGAATTGCCCGGCCTAATCAGCCAGGTCCACGCGGCCTTGGCAAATCTGGGTAAGGTCCAGCCGGAGCCAGAGCTGAAGCGGCAGGAACCTGCTGTGCCGGTAAAGAAGTCAATCACCCCCGCCTACATCATCTGTCTTGAAGACGGCAAAAAGCTGAAGATGCTCAAGCGCCATCTGAAGACCGCCTATAACCTCAGCCCCGAACAATATCGGGAGAAGTGGGGCCTGCCGTCCGACTACCCCATGGTGGCCGATGATTATGCGAAGCGGCGTTCGGCCCTGGCCAAGGAAATTGGCCTGGGCACCAAGCCGCGTGGCGCCTCCAGGGACGCCAACTGACTGTCATCATTCTGACATTTCGAGACGCTTTGCCCTGAGGGCCAACCAATACTATGTTGTGAGCCCTTGGGCGGAGCTAGCGATCATTGGGTGTGATTTCGCAGGCAGATGATGCGCGGGCGGCGGGTGCTGCCCAGGATAGCCGTGTCATCTCCCGAATCGAGCGGATGTGCATCGAGCGGGGCCTGAAAATGACCGGGCAGCGCCGCACCATTGCCCGCGTCCTCAGCGACAGCGAGGATCACCCCGATGTCGAGGAACTCTACCGCCGCGCCGCGGTGCTCGACAGCCGGGTTTCCATTGCAACCGTCTACCGCACGGTGCGGCTGCTGGAGGAGAAGGGCATTCTGGCCCGCCGCGACTTCGGTGAAGGCCGCTCGCGCTATGACCCGACCGATCGTGGCCATCACCACCATCTGATCGATGTTGATACCGGCCGAGTGATCGAGTTCGAGGACGCGGCGCATGAGCGCATTGCGGCCGAAATCGCAGCCCGGCTGGGCTTTGATCTGGTTGATGTCCGCCTGCAACTCTTTGCCCGGCGCCCCGCCGTGGCAGCCGGAAGAACGACACCGGCCAAGGCCGGAAATAAGGCGAAATGACCATGCCCTTCGAGGAAATCCGCAGCGGCCGCCTTGGCGTGCGCGTGGCGGTGAGCCAGGCCGAGATCGAGGCCGGGCAACGCCTACGCTATCAGGTCTTTGTCGATGAGATGGGGGCAAAGCCCGATGCCGAGGCTTTGCGCACTGGGCTGGATGCCGACATGTTCGACGCCGTGGCCGACCATCTCCTCGTGCTCGATCATGACCGGGGTGAGGGCGCTTCCAGCGTGGTGGGCACATATCGGCTGATCCGGCGCGCGGCGGCGCAAAAACTGGGTCGCTTCTACAGCGCCGATGAATATGACATCGGCCCGCTCATCAGTTTCCCGGGCGAGATCCTGGAATTGGGCCGCAGCTGCGTGAACATCGAATACCGTACCCGCGGCACGCTGCAGCTGCTCTGGCAGGGTATCGCCGCCTATGTATCGCAGCACCGCATTGGGCTGATGTTCGGCTGCGCTAGCCTGCCTGGGCTCGATTTGGATGCCAATGCGGCCGTGCTGTCCTATCTGCATCAGCACCATCTCGCGCCCGAGGAACTGCGGCCGCGCGCCATTGCCGAGCGCTATGTTTCCATGGACAGGTTGGCCCCGGGCAGTTTCGACCAGAAGGCGGCATTGCTGGCTCTGCCCCCGTTGATCAAGGGCTATTTGCGGCTGGGTGGCTTTGTGGGCGATGGCGCGGTGCTGGATGTGCCGTTCAACACCACCGATGTCTGCGTGATCGTGAAGTCCGATCTCATCACGAAGAAATACTCGAGCCATTATGAGCGGAAGAACGTTCCAGTAGCCTGAGATAGGCTGGCAGCACGCTCTCCCAGGTGAAGTTCTGCCGGGTGCGCAGTTGGGCTGCGGTGCCCATGCGCTCGCGCAGAACAGAATCTGCCAATAGCCTTGCCAGCCCCTCGCGCACCGCGGCGGCATCGCTGCCATCGACCAGCAGGCCGGTTTCATCCTGCACCACTGCATCCGCGGCGCCGCCGGCCAGACCTGCCAGGCTGGGCACGCCGAACCACGCAGCCTCCAGATAAACCAGACCAAAGCCCTCGACCGAGAGCCCCTCGCGCCGGACCGGCATGGCAAAGACCTCTGCCTGGCCCAGCAGCGCCGATTTCGTGGCCTCATCCACACTGCCTGCAAATGCCACCCGTGATGCCACGCCATATTCCAAGGCCAGCGCCCGCAACCGCGCCTCATCCGGGCCGGCACCGGCAATTGTGTAGCGCGCGCCGGGCAGGCCAGGTAGCGCGCGGATCACCATATCGAAGCCCTTGCGCGGCTCCAGCCGGCCAAGGCTGAGGATATGGCCGGGCTCTGGCTGGCGCGGGGCGGGTTGGGGTGGGCGGATCGAGGGGTTCACCACCACCACCCCGTCATGCAACCCGGCCATGAGGCCCGCGGTGAAGCGCGAATTGGCCACCACAATATCGGCCCTGGCGAAGGCGCGGGCCATGCGGCCGCCGCGCCCACCGGTCTGGCGCAGCAACTCATTGCCATGCGCCATCACCACCACATGCGGGCCGCGCGCTGGCAGCATCTCCAGGGATTTCCAGCTATCGGCCCAGATCACATCAGGGGCCAGCTTGGCCAAGGCGCGGGCCTTGCGTGCCCGCCGCCAGAAGCGCGGCCCGCCGAAGCGCTGCACTGGGAAGGGCCAGTCCGGTTCTGCCATGCTGCCGCGGATATGGTCTGCCAGCACCGCCACCTTCTGGCCGGCCTGATGGAAGGCCATGGCCATTTCGCCCATCGTGGTCTCGATGCCGCCGCGATCGGGCGGGAAGCATTGGGTCAGCACGGCAATCATGGTCGGGCCAGGGCCACGAAGCGCGCCGCCACCTCGGCCCAATCGGGCGGTGGCGGCTGGGTAAGGGCGGCGAGGTGCATGGCACTCCATGCCGCATCATCGCGCAGGATGCGAATCGCCGCTTCGGCGAAGGCATCATGGTCGCGGGCCACGATCCCGGTCTCGCCATCGCGCACCCGCTCGGTCACCGCACCCTCTGCGCCCAGGATGCAGGGCAGGCCCATGGCCTGGGCCTCTGCCACTGCCAGGCAGAAGGTCTCTCCAGGGTCACCGAGATAGAGCATGGCCCGCGCCCGGGAGTAGCTTTCGGCCAGCACGGCGCGCGGCTGTGGCCCGCGCAGCACCACGCCGGGGGTATGGGCAGCGCGTTCCATCACCGGGGCTGCGCGGTCGGTCAGCTTCTGCGGCCCGCCATACACGCCGGCTCCGGCATAGATATGCAAGCTGGCACCCGGCACGGCGGGCAGGATGCGCGCGGCCCAGATCGCCAGCAGCGCGTCGAGATTGCGTAGCGGGTTGGAGGCGAAGACAGCGCGTGGCGGCGGGGCCGCATGCGCCGTGCCGCCAGCGGTGAAGGGCGGGGCCACCGCCAGTGGGATTTCTACCGCGGCACCGGCGAAGAGGCGCGGCAGGCTGGCCCGGTGCGAGGGGCCCAGCACAACGATACGCGGCCGCGCCAGCAGCAGCGGGATGGCGTGGCGCGGTTTGGCGAGGTAGCGGGCTGGATTGTGCAACCACAGCACACGCCGCCCATTTGGTAGATGTTTGAAGAGTTTTGGTGCGCG
>Ga0114967_10001169_pt1 | contig 21980 bp, 16 predicted proteins | sample M_130628_MF_Meta_FD_92639 | JGI IMG/M metagenome (GOLD analysis project Ga0114967, IMG submission 92639) | Freshwater microbial communities from Lake Montjoie, Canada to study carbon cycling - M_130628_MF_MetaG | ecosystem: Environmental > Aquatic > Freshwater > Lake | place: Lake Montjoie... | reverse complement strand
TATCTGGGCTGCAAGGTGGCGATATCGACCACCTTCGAGACGGCACTGTAAGAACTCAATACAACCTGAAAACCGTGATCCAGAGTGAATCCGTCACGATTGCTTGTGCGGAGGCGTCCGCCGGGAGTGTCAGCAGCATCGAGGAGGAGGAATGGCCTGCCTTGGCGGTGCAGCTCGGTGGCGCAAGCGAGCCCGGCAAGTCCTGCTCCGACAATAACAATCATGCCAGGAACCTTCTATTTCTGACGAAGAAAAGAAAAACGGATTTCATCAGCCTGCGACCAGATCGAGCCAACACGGATTTTCGATGGCGTGCTCTTGGATTTCACGGAGTATCATTTCCAGCGTGGCTTCGGGTTTCCAGCACCACGTTTTTTCAGCCAAAGCGGGATCGAGAATCGCCCAAGGAATATCGAACGGACGGATGGAATCGGCGTGGGAGAGTAACGCGGGATCGTTATCCGGTGAGGCGGGCCCAGATATGGCCGCACACCAAGAGGAGAGTTCCTTGAGGGACATCGAATTTTCTACTCCGCCAGCAAAGTTAACGATACGAGGCTTATCATTTCCACGATAGTCAATTTGACGAAGACTCACCCCAGCGAGGTCGCGCGGGTGCATGCAGTCACGCACTTGAAGTCCTGATCCGCCAAATCCGATGTAGCGAAGCGGTCGTCCAGCCATCCAACTATGGATCCAATAAGAAAAAATCCCTTGGTCGGCTTTTCCAAATTGACCGGCACCGGCAAGGACACCGCAACGGTTAATCCAGACGGGAAATCCAAAAGCTTCGCCGTATTCTAGCGCGAGCCATTCCGAGCAGAGCTTCGTGCTTCCGTAGAGGCTGATCGGAGGCTGCGTCGAAAAAGCCTCCGTGATACCGACATGCGACCAACCGGGCCCGCTTGCCGTTGATGGCATCTCAAATCGGTTCGCTGATTTCGATATGGGCAACGCAGCCATGGCGGCGATGGAGTAGACGCGGCTCGTGGACATGAGCGTGAATCCGGCATTCCATTTTTTGCAAAGCTCGAGGAGGTTAACGGAGCCGTAGAGGTTTTGATCCACCAATTCGCGGCTGCTAGTGCCTCCATCGACTCCCGCAAGCACGCTGGGATTTGCAGCGCAGTCGATGATCCATTCGCAGGCAGGAAGAGAATCCAAAAGTGCCAAGTCGCGAACATCGCCGATGCGAACATCGCAACCCAGCGTGCGAAGAGGTTCGATGTTGGTTTCGCTTCCCTTGCGAGAAAGGTTGTCGATGCCAATGATCGTCAATCCGGGCCGATGCTCCAAGAGGGTGCGCCCGAGGACGCTGCCAGCAAAACCACAGAGGCCCGTGATGAGGATTCTCATTTTTGAAAAGGGGATGGCCGTATCAGAGGCGAGACTTCCATGCAGAGACAATTTGCTGAATGGTCTCCGGGAGGCTGATCGTGATGTCCCAGGCGGGATAGTGGGCCCTCATTTTGCGCAGGTCGCTGTAGTAGCAAATGTGATCGCCGATGCGATTTTCATCCACGTAGGTGTAGGATTGTTTTTTTCCGGTGTAGGATTCGGCAATTGAGAAGGCCTCCAGAATCGAGCAGGAATTCGCCTTCCCGCCGCCTAAATTATACACCTCGGCAACGCGGGGGGCTTTGCAAAACTCCCACATGAAGCGGGCCACGTCTTCGCTGTGGATGTTGTCACGCACTTGCTTTCCTTTGTAGCCGAAAACCTTGTATTCGCGGCCTTCGAGATTGCATTTCACAAGGTAGCTGAGAAAGCCGTGTAACTCCACACCCGTGTGGTTCGGGCCAGTGAGGCAACCGCCGCGCAGGCAGCAGGTCGGCATATTGAAATAACGGCCGTATTCTTGGACCATCACGTCGGCTGCTACCTTGGATGCGCCGAAGAGCGAGTGCTTCGATTGATCTATGGAGAAGGTCTCGGCAATACCATGTTCGTAGTTGGAATCGGCATAATCCCAACGCGTCTCGAGTTCGCTCAGAGCGATTGTATTTGGACGGTCGCCGTACACTTTGTTCGTGGACATGTGGACAAAGGGCGACTCCGGACAAGCGCGCCGGGCGGCTTCAAGAAGGTTCAACGTTCCCACGGCATTCGTATCGAAGTCATCGAAGGGAATCGCTGCCGCGCGGTCGTGCGAGGGTTGCGCGGCGGTATGAATGATGATGTCGGGCTTCACGCTCGCAACAAGGTCAAGGACGCCTTGGCGGTCGCGTATGTCGAGTTCGTGGTGAATGAAGCTTGGGATCAGGTCGGCGAGCCGTTTTTGGTTCCAGCGGGTATCGCCTTGGGGGCCAAAAAAGGTAGCGCGTTGGTTGTTGTCCACCCCGTGAATCGTGCAGCCCTGATGGGCAAAAAACAAAGAGACCTCGGAACCGATCAGGCCGGAGGAGCCAGTGACGAGCGTTTTCATATCAAACCAGAGACTAAATGGGCTGGCCGCAAAGTAAAAAAATAAAATGCGACAAAATGGAGGGAGTTCCGATTATAGGATCTGGATGATCTGAGCGCACGAAGCAACACCGCAACAACTTTTACAGAAAAAGCCCCGCTGGGCGCGCGCTTTTGCCCGCCCCCTGTTGATGAGTTTTTTAAGCGGCCTCGCTCCTCACGAGGCTCCCGCAAGGAAGGTTTTCATCTTCTCTCTTGGGTTCATCCACCCAAGGCACTTCCGTGGCCGGTCGTGGTTGCTTATGGTGGTGATTCGCTGGGGTGAAGTGAGCGGTTTTTTATTTAGAGGAGCCGCTGACTCATTGCAAACAAAACGCAACCGACGGGTGATTCGATACGTCGAAAGACAAAGGTTTTTGATGTTTGCTCTTGCTAGTTAGAAGCGGGTTTTTTATCACCCTCCCATGAGTTTCAATTCAGCCACCTCTTCCGTTCTAGCTACTCAAGAAGCCCCTTTTTTTAATAGCTTGGGCATGCCGTTTGTTCCTGTTCCTCGTTTCAGTGCGCTTTTTTGCGTGTGGCCAGCACGCGTCGGTGACTTCCAAACCTATGCTTCCGAAAAAGGCGCGGCGCTACCGCAGCAGGCGGCTGGCAGCACATCGGATCATCCTGTCGTCAATGTCACATGGCATGAAGCTGGGGCTTTTTGCGAATGGCTCACCCAACGCGAGCGTGCTGCGGGTTCGATTGCCGCAGATATCGAGTACCGCCTACCAGGTGATCTCGAGTGGAGCGCGGCCGTGGGACTACCTACCGAGCCAGAATCCAACCCCGAAAAACGGAGCGGGCAAGCTGAGGGATATCCATGGGGCTCCGAATGGCCACCAGCACAAAACGCCGGAAACTATTCCCAAGAACTCGGCGTGGATGCCTTTGAGTTCACCTCTCCCGTGGGAAGCTTCCCTGCAAACGCATTGGGAATTTATGATTTGGGCGGCAACGTTTGGGAATGGTGCCAAGACCGCTACGAGCGCACCAGTGATTGCCGGGTGCTTCGTGGAGCTTCGTGGTTCAATGGCTATGCCGACCGCTTGAAGTCCTCTTACCGAAATGACGTGGGTCTCCCAGACTCCCGATTCACGAGCTTTGGATTCCGCGTGGTTTTGGGACCCGCACTTTAAGTATCCGCAGGGCTTGGCAGAATTAGAGCTTCAGTTCGGCAGAGGCTAGAATTTCTAGGAAAGATCTAGGCGTCGTTGAGGCGATGAGTTCTTTCAGGAGTTCTGGGCGACTGCATAGTCTGGCGATGCTGCCGACCACGCGGAGGTATTCGTTATTGAACGCGGTGGGGATGCCAGCCACAAAAACAAAGCGCACTTTTTCCGGGATATCATTCGAGTGGAATCCCTCGCTCAATCTCCCTGCGCCCATCACGAGCGCGTTCACCGCATTGGTGCGACCATGGGCAATCACCACGCCGCAACCGCCTGCGGCAACGGCAGGGGCATTGCGCTCCATCACGGAGGTGCGTAGGTCCTCCCAAGCGGGAACCCTCACATCGCCGCGCAGCGAAAAAAGGACTTCTTGAACGGCATCGAGTTGATTTTCTCCCTTGAGAGATAAATGAATGTGCTCGGGCTTAAGAATCTGGGCGATAGAAATCATAGGTTACTTCCGGTCCACTTTAACTTCTGGCGGAGGACTTCGGTGAAGGGTCTTTCGGGCAGCATCGCCAGAGGCAGGACGCGTGCGCTTTTGGATAATTGGAGAGAGTCGCCATCCGTCATCGGAAACCAACCCTGGGCATCGACTGAGACATAGCCGGTCTGGCCGGGTTTGCTCACTTGGATATTCACGACGCTCTCGTCACTCACGACAACCGAGCGGTTCGTCAACACGTGAGGACAGATCGGTGTCACGACAAGGCATCCGGAGTCTGGCATGAGGATCGGGCCGCCCGCCGAGAGGGAATAGGCTGTCGAGCCCGTAGGCGTCGCAACGACGAGGCCGTCGGCGTTGTAATCCGTGAGGGCGGCACCGCCGAGCGAAACACGGATTTGCACAAGCTGGGAACGCTCGCCCCGACTGACCACAACATCGTTCAAGGCGAAGAGCGTTTGCACTTCACCGTTGGCGAATCGGAGGTCCGCCTTCAAAAGCCCGCGATAGCTGAGAATATAATCCTGAGCACGTATACATTCGACGGCTCGTTGGATTTCTCCCGCACCCAAGCAGGTCAAAAATCCGAGGGTCCCGATGTTGATGCCGAAGATCGGGGGAAGCACATCGGTGAGCTTTTGGACGACTCTCAGGATGGTACCATCTCCCCCCATCACGACCAAAAGCCGGCACTGGGCCGCGAGAGCGGATTCATCGAGGGCCGAAGATTTCCCGACCAACGGCGCTGTGCCTCGCTCGAGAAGGTAGGACATGTTAAACCGCTCAAGCTCCGCAATAATCGCGGCGACCACCGAGGCGGATGCCGGTTTTTCAGAATGCGCAATGAGTCCGATCATCGGATCTGGTGCTGGAAAATCATGGAACAGGGAGTAATGCAAACCTAGCCACCAAAAGCAACGTCAACCTGCAGGTCTGGAGCGAGGTATCGCTTGCAAGAGCCCTATAGCCACTCGATATTCCGACAATGAATGAGAGACAAGGATCAGCAGGAAATGTGATCGCGGCGCTGTGCAGTTTTTTTGTTCCCGGCTTGGGCCAATTGGTTCAGGGCCGGATTCTTGGGGGGATTGTTTTTTTTCTTGGATCGATCGTTGTGTGGTTCATCAGCTTCGGACTGCTGGGCTGGATCATTCATATCTGGGCGTGCATCAATGCCGCGCTCTGGAAACCGAGGAGTTGAAATGACACTAAAAAATTACATCAACGGAATCTTTGTTCCCGCCCAGAGCCGGGCGGTGAGAATCTACCATAACCCCGCCGATAATTCCGCGCTCGGCGAGGTGGCGGAATCCGCCATCGAGGATGTCGAAGCGGCAATCAAGGCGGCGAGAAAGGCGTTCGATGAGGGGCCTTGGCCGCGAACTCCCGCCGTTGAGCGGGCGGCGAAACTCCTTCAGCTTGCGAGTCTCATCGATTCGCGGGCCGAGGAACTCGCCACCATGGAGACCCGCAACAACGGCAAGCCACTGCGAGAAGCGCGATTCGATGTCGCGGATGCCGCCGCGTGTTTCCGATACTATGCGGGACTTGCCACGCAGCCTTCGGGACAAACTCTCGAGGTCAGCGACCCGAATATCGTCTGCCAGACCGTTCGCGAACCCATGGGCGTTTGCGGTCAGATTATCCCATGGAACTACCCATTACTGATGGCCGCATGGAAGCTGGCTCCCGGACTCGCTGCGGGTAATTGCTGTATTCTCAAGCCCTCTGAGCTGACCCCGCTTTCGGTCTCGCTTTTATTCGAACTGATCGCTGATGTCGGATTCCCTCCAGGAGTCGTCCAACTTGTTTACGGTCCGGGGGATCCGGTGGGGTCGTGTCTCGCGGCAAGTCCCCTTGTGGACAAAATCGCTTTCACCGGCGGAGGAGTAACTGGCCGTAAAATCCAGATCGCTGCGGCGTCGAATTTCAAAAAGATCTCACTCGAGTTGGGAGGGAAAAGTCCGAATATCATCTTCGCCGATGCCGATCCCGATGTGGCGCTGGAGTATGCACTTTTCGCTATCTTTGCCGGTCAGGGCGAGGTTTGCAGTGCCGGATCAAGGCTGCTCCTCGATCGTCGCCTCAGTGGAAATTTCCTCCATAATTTGGTCTCCGCCTGCGAGAAGATCGTCGTCGGATCAGGTATGGATGAAACCACCGAGATGGGTCCGCTCATATCACGGGCACACCAGAAAAAAGTGCTCGATTACATCCAAGCTGGTTGTTGCGAGGGCGCAGAAATTATGTGCGGTGGCGGGACCTACAATGACAGACGAAGCACGGGCAACTTCGTGCAGCCGACAATTTTTTCAAATACCAAACCCGGCATGCGCATCGTGCGGGAGGAAATTTTTGGCCCAGTATTGACCGTGCAATATTTCGACGGCGAGGACGAGGCGGTTCAAATGGCGAACGACACCATTTACGGCCTAGCGGCTGGCGTCTTCACGAGCGATGGATCCCGCGCTCAACGGGTGATCCGCCGCCTTCGCGCCGGCATCACTTGGATCAACACCTACCATCCTACGTTCAACGAGGCGCCATGGGGTGGCTACAAGCAAAGCGGAATCGGACGCGAACTCGGCACTTACGGCTACGATGCCTACACCGAAGTTAAGCAGATCAACACCTGCATCCGCCCACAACCGCTTGGCTGGTTTAAGGCCCTCGCAAAAAAATAACTTCCCGTTTTCCCAGCGAATCCTCGACGGGCGCGCGGTGGCCGTGTATCGCGAAGAGGTGATTTTTTCTAACCCATCCCGCAACGCATGAGTGCCGAAAACCGCAAAAAAGTGGTCGTTCTTTGCAGCGGCGGGATGGATTCCGTTGCCGCGCTCTACGATGCGACTCGGAGCTATGAAGTGACGGCCGCGATTTCCTTTCATTACGGCGCCAAGCACAACGACCGCGAGATTCCGTTCGCGAAGTGGCATGCCGAGCGCCTGAGTATCCCTCACATCACGGTGCCTCTCGCTTTTATCGGCGAGCAATTTGAGTCCGATCTTCTCCAAAAAGGCGGTGAAATTCCGAAAGGCCACTACGAGGAAGAGACGATGAAAAAAACCGTCGTTCCCTTCCGCAACGGCATCATGCTCTCGATCGCCGGCGGCTTCGCCGAGAGCAAGGGGGCCCACGGTTTGGTGATCGCCGCCCATTCTGGTGACCACGCGATCTATCCCGACTGTCGCGAGGATTTCTTAAGTGCGATGGCGGATGCCATACGACTCGGAACCTATGCCCGCGTTGAAGTGATGCGACCCTTCGTCACCATGACGAAGACCGAGATCGCCCGGCGTGGACGCGATCTCGGCGTCGATTTTTCACAAACCTGGTCGTGTTACGTTGGAGGAGAGGTGCAATGCGGCGAGTGCGGCACCTGCGTCGAGCGGAGAGAAGCCTTCCTTCTCGCTGGGATTTCTGACCCCACGCCCTATCTCGCCACTCCGCCGCTTCCTGCCAAACCTCACTAGCCCCATGCGGATCTCGGAAATCTTTTACTCCATTCAAGGTGAGGGCGAACTCACCGGTGTGCCGTCCGTTTTCATTCGCACTTCGGGCTGCAACCTGCGTTGTCGTTGGTGCGACACCCCGTATGCCTCGTGGAATCCCGAAGGCGCCGAGCAGAGCATCGAGAGCATTTTAGAGGAAGTCAAAAAACACCCAGCGCAGCACTGCGTTCTCACCGGCGGAGAACCGATGATCGCGCGAGGAATTCACGAATTGGCCGCCGGCCTCCGCGCCGAGGGCATGCACATCACGATCGAAACGGCCGGCACGATTCCTCCGGCAGATATCGCCTGCGACCTCGCTTCCCTCAGCCCAAAACTTTCGAATTCCACTCCCGAGGCGACGGAAATCGAGGCCACGTGGGTCGATCGCCACGAAAAAACGCGCATTCAACCGGACGTCTTGCGCGAGTGGATTGCAGGCTACCCATTTCAGTTGAAATTCGTCGTTTCTAGCGCGAACGATCTGCCGGAAATCGAAAAAACCATCGCGGAAATCGGCGCGCAAATACTGCCGTCCAAAATCCTTCTCATGCCCGAAGGAACGAGCGACGAGTTGCTCGCATCTCGCCAGAGCGAGGTCATCGCCATCTGCCTAGAGAAGGGCCATCGCTACTGCGATCGGCTCCATATCCATCTTTTTGGAAATACGATGGGCACCTGAGCCCAGTGTTGAGAGTTTAACCCGAAAACGGCTTTAAAAAAAGGTCGTTTTGACCGGGGAGGTAGATGCACCGTAGAAGTGTGAAAAAACCGACACCGCCAACCCCTCACAAAACAATACGATCAAATTCAGCCCGCTTTTCGCTTCTGGCGTGATAAAATTGAAGAGCACCCTGAAAGCGGTGCCGCCGTTTGCAGAAATGACGTCCTTTTTTGCGTGGCTGAGAGCATTGAGTTTTGAAAAACGTTCCGCAGAGGTGATACCATTCCGGTATGAATCACCCAATGCCATACCACCAAAGCAGCGGTGTTTGTGGGAGGGGCAATAGTGGGACGAAAGGGAAGGGACGTAATGGTGCGGTTCTCCGAAAGTTGGGTAGGTCTTAAAAATCACATCAAATTAATTGAAAAGGTTTTAAAACATGAAAAACTAATCGAGCCGCTTTTGCCTCGCCCTCCATCGAATGACGAGGTTCTGAGTTGTTTGGCTCACGGCAGATGTACTATTTGAGGTCAAACATCGACCAGCTTTTATAGTTCAAAAGCCGTTTTCGGGTTAAACCGCTCTTCATCCATTCCTGTGAATTCTTTAAATTGATTCACTGCGTTCTGCCTTTGGCATTCTTTCTTCGCTCCGCTTCGAATCTGTCATCCTGTCTAAAAATCCATTTTCAGGTTCCCGCTTAAATCGATAAAGAAAAGAGGGATCGTTGACCCATGACGGCGCGGCTGTTAGAGGTTTGTACTTTTCATGAGCGGATACAAAGACACCATCAATCTCCCAAAAACCGATTTTCCAATGAAGGCCGGTCTGGCGCAACGCGAGCCCGAGATGCTCGCTAAATGGGAGGCGGCAGGACTCTACCAAAAGATTCAGGAAAACCGGAAAGACGCGCCCCTTTATTTGCTGCACGACGGCCCCCCATTTGCCAACGGCGACGTGCACATGGGCACCGCTCTTAATAAAATTCTCAAGGATTTCGTCATCAAATCCCGCACGATGGCTGGCTTCCGCGCCCCCTTTGTTCCGGGCTGGGATTGCCATGGACTTCCGATCGAGTTCCGCGTGGTGAAATCCTCGGCCGGCTTGAAGCCCGCTGAAGTTCGCCGTCGCTCGGAGGAATACGCTCGCAAGTTCATCGACATCCAGCGCCGTCAATTCCGCCGCCTCGGTGTGCTGGGCGATTGGGAGAACCCGTATCTTACTCTCGATCCTTCCTATGAAGCCGGGATGATTCGTTCCTTCGCCCGCTTTGTCGAAAAAGGCCTCGTTTATCGCAAAAAAAAGCCCGTCCTTTGGAGCACCGGCGCTCAAACTGCCCTAGCCGAGGCCGAGGTAGAGTATCAGGATAAAACGTCGCCCGCAGTTTACGTCCTCTTTCCGATCGTCACAGGCGATCTCGCTGGCAAGGCCTCGGTGGTCATCTGGACGACTACACCTTGGACGCTTCCCGCGAACCTCGCCATCGCCGTCAATGCCGGAGTGAACTACGTCGCCGCCCGAGTGAATTTGGCAGGAGAGGAAAAAACCGTCGTTCTTGCAGAAGGCCTCCTCGAGGCGTTCTGCACAGCGACCAGCGCAGTGAAGATTTCTGTCGATTCGACTTTTGTCGGCGCCTCGCTGGACGGCGTGGAAGCGAAGCATCCGTTTCTCGATCGCCATGCCACCATCCACACGGCCGCTTTTGTGACGCTCGACGCCGGCACAGGTTGCGTTCACATCGCCCCCGGCCATGGCGAGGATGACTACCAACTCGGCATGCAGCACAATCTCCCGCTTCTCTCACCGGTTGACGACCACGGTTGCTACACCGAGGAATGCGGGCTTCCCGAGCTGGTCGGAAAAAATGTTTTTGAATCCAACGAAGCGATCATTGCGATCCTTTCTTCCAAGGGCGCCCTTGCCGGGCGTGAAAACCACGAGCATTCGTATCCCCATTGCTGGCGCTCGAAGTTGCCGGTCATCTTCCGTGCGGTGGAACAATTTTTCATTCGTATCGACCTCATCCGCAGTCAGGCCCTCGCGGAGGTGGATTCCGCCAAATGGCTTCCACATTGGGGCCGCAACCGCATCCGTGGCACGGTGGAATCCCGCCCAGACTGGTGCATCTCGCGTCAGCGCACCTGGGGTGTGCCACTCCCTGTTTTCTACGATGCCCAAGGCGCACCGATTCTCGACTCTGCCGCCATCAACAAAGTGGCCGATGTTTTTTCCGAGCGCGGCACGAATTCCTGGTTCGAACTCGACGATGCGACGTGGGCTGGACTCGTGGGGCTTCCGGAAGGAACCACTCGCCGCAATGACACACTCGACGTGTGGATGGATTCCGGTCTCAGCCACGAAACCGTCATGCGCCAGCGCCCGGAACTCGGCTTCCCCGCTGATCTCTACATCGAGGCCACCGACCAGCACCGGGGTTGGTTTCAAAGCTCCCTCATCACATCCGTCGCCTTGAATGGATGCGCTCCCTACCGCGCCGTTCTCACCCACGGATTCGTGATGGATGTCGATACGCGCAAGAAAATCTCCAAGTCCGCCGCCGGGGGATACCAGAAGCCGACCGACGCCGATCACTATGTGAACAAATACGGCGCCGATCTCCTGCGCCTCTGGGTGAGCAGCGTGAACTTCACCGACGACGTTCCATTCTCGGAGGAAATTTTTACCCGTCTGAGCGATTCCTACCGTCGCGTTCGCAACACGCTTCGCATCCTTCTTGCGAACCTCCACGACTACGATGCCGCGCAACCACCCGCGCCCGAGTCCCTCACTTTTGTGGATCGCTGGATCCTCGCACGCCTTCAGGAAGTCGTCGCCACCTGCCTCGATGCCTACGAGAAACTCGAGTTCCACCGCGCCTATCACACGATCAATCAATTCTGCGCCGTGGACCTGAGCAGTCTCTATGTGGATATCACTAAAGACCGCCTCTACTGCGATCTCGCGACCTCCCCCCGCCGCCGCGCCACGCAGTTCGCCATGCACCGGATCTTCGACACGCTCGTCCGCCTACTCGCTCCGATCCTCGCTTACACCGCTGAGGAAACCTGGGGATATTTCATGTTAGACACCTCAGTCCATCTGCAGGATTTCCCGAATGCGGATCCCACCTTCACGAATGCCAAAACCCTCGCCACCATGGAGCAACTCCTCCAAATCCGTGGTCGCATTGCGCAGTCGATCGAGAAAATCCAAAAAGGCGGCGACATCGGCAGCGCCCTCGAAGCTCGAGTGAAGCTCTCCTCGCCCGCCGAGGAATTTGCGATGCTCACTCCGCTGAAAACGGAGTTAGAGGAAATCTTTATCCTCAGCGATCTGGAAATCATCTCCGATGAGACCGCCTCTGCTGATGTCACAAAAACACCTGCGGCCCGCTGCGAGCGTTGCTGGCGTCATCGTCCAGAGGTTGGATCGAGTGCCGCTCATCCGACACTTTGTCTCCGCTGCGAACAAGCTGTGCCAGCGATTTCATGAAGTTGCTTCTTTTCCTCACTCTCCCACTCTACCTGCTCGACCAAGCCACCAAGTGGCTTGTCCTGCGATTCATCGGGACGGACGACACGATTACGGTCATCCCCGGCTTTTTCAATCTCGTCCAAGTCCACAATACCGGCGCTGCCTTTGGAATGCTGAAGGACAACAACCTCTTCTTCGTTGCCCTCGCGAGCGTCGCCTTAGGTGCGCTGGCGTTTTTTGCCAGACGCGGAGCCTTCACCGACAACCCCACACGCATCGGCGCCGTCCTCCTTGTCTCGGGAATCCTCGGCAATCTCACTGACCGCCTCCTCCACGGCTTCGTCGTCGATTTCCTCGACGTCATCCTTCCCTGGTACGGTCACTGGCCCTCCTTCAACGTCGCCGACTCCGCCATTTGCATAGCCGCGTTCCTTTTCCTTATCTCCAGCTTCAAATCCGAAAAACAAAAAACCTAATTTAGTCGTCTTTAGTGCCACTTCGTCATTCGACGAAAACACCAATCGCTCAATTCTCCAGCGAGACCGCCCAATGTGACAGGAATGATGAACCCGAATCAAAGAGCACAGAGGGTGAATGAATTAGAGCGAATCCAATTGAATCGTTTTGTGGGGTTCGCCGCTTTCGGAAACCGCTCTTGTTCATCCTTTAAATCCTGTCTAAAAAGCTGTTTTCGGGATGAACAACGCGGTCCAAATGGATGCAGCGATCTGACATATATTGATTGGAAAAGTGACGTGTTTAACAAAAGAATAAAGCACTCATATTACTGTCCTTCGTAGTTGACGCAAAACTCAAACAAAACCCGTATTCACCGATTTCAAAACGGACTGGGTTTTAGGCTCCGTGCATTTCAGAGGCCAATATTCCCATCTTAGGAAAAATCCTGCCCGGTCACTTTATTGGTGATGGGTTTTAGGATTTTAAAAGAAACGGCAGACCATCGAGAACGATCTGCGACCACGTTTCAAAAGTATCCCGTCGGTCGAGTAATTCCTCACGGGTCGCGAAGCCCAACTCGGCGATCGCCTTCTCGCCCGCGCTCACGTTGTCATTTTCGAGTTCCACCAAATGCACCACGCCGAGATGGACCCGTCCGACTTCGGAGGAATCATCGTTGATGAGAGCCACCGCGCGTTCGCGGAATCCACCCCCGAGGCGAAGTTCCTCGCTGATCTCGCGTTTCACCGCGTTGTGGTAGGTGGATTGATCGAAATGGAGAAGATTTTCGTCCGTGTCGTTCACATGACCCCCGATGCCGATGGAGGATTTCGCAACGAGTCGTTTCTCGCCGGATTTTGCTCCCCGTGTGTAATGAAGGATCCGATCGCCGTGCATGAAAACAGCGTAAGGAATGATCTGCTTGAGTGTGGGATCCTCCTCCGCCGAAGGACGTGGAACAAAAAAATTGTTCTCCTTGAGAAGAAAAGCGGGGAGGTAATCCTCCACTCTCGGGCACAGGCCTTGGAAGCTTCCCAACTTGTCAAAAAAATCTCTTCGCACGACCAGCACTTGTTCCACAGCAGTATTCATGACGAGAGACATTGAATGTCTGGCACCTTCTGGCAAAGAGAAAAGTGCATCCCGACCCATGTTTGCCCGCTGGTCTTAATTTCTTCCCCTTGCATGGAGCAGGCATTTTCTGTGACAAAGGAGGGATGACAGACGAACTAGCCCAGGCCGTTGAGAGCGGCACACTCGATAAGAAAACCGCTGAAAAGCTCGGCCGCCTCGCGCCGGAATCCTTCTGCACTCACAAAAGCTGGGGATTCGGACGTGTTGCGGAGTGGAACTTGGGCAGCGACCAGATCTTGATTGATTTCAAAACTCGGCAAAAGCATCCGATGCAGATCGCTTACGCTGCCGAAACACTGACGCCGATTGCCTCCACGCACATTATCGCTCTCAAGGAAACGAACCCCGCTGGGGTGAAGGCGCTTGCTGAAGCCAGCGCCGCCGGTCTGTCCCGACAGATCCTCCTCGATCTCGGCGGTAGCGCTACGGCAGATCAAATTACGGCGCTCCTCACTCCCGAGGTTTACACCGTGGGTGGATTTAAAAAATGGTGGGAGAAAGCCAAGCGCGAAATGAAGGACGATGGTCACTTCAAAATTCCGACTAAAAAAACCGACCCCTTTGTTCTGTTGGAAGTTCCAGTAAACAGCGGACTCGGTCTTCTGGACGCCTTCGCTGATGCGCGTCACGCTAAGGACCAGCTCATCGCCCTCGATCAAATCTCCAAATCCCTCGACGATCTCGCGCCGCACGCAGACAAGCTGCAAGCTCTTCTCGCGACGATCGAAGAGTCGGCTACGCGTCTCCGCAAGCTCCAGCCTGCGGCCACGACCGAGATGCTTCTCACCCGCGACGAACTGCTTAAAAAATTCCCTGATCTCAAATCGGCTGAGGATGCTCCGACAGTGGCGTCGATCCTGGCCGCTGAGGTTTCACGTCTTCCCGAGTTGTTCTCATCGATTCCCGGAGCGAAGCAAAAGCGGGTTCTCGAGGCCTTCGACGCGGCCTTTGGTGATGCGTGGTCGGACAAAGCCCTTCGCCTTTTGCGGGAAGCTGCGGGTCGCTTGATCGTGGATATCCATAAGCTTTTTGAGAAACACGACCGCAAGGCCCTCTTTCTCTCCTCGATCGAACGCTGGATCAGTGAGCGCTCGATTTCGGCGGAACTTCTCATCTGGCTTTGCCGCGAGCGCGGTGGGGACTTCCCTTCCCTTTTCAACGCGGAGCTTCTGAGTACCGTATTCAGTGCGCTGGAGGCCGACATGCTCGCCGAAAAACGGAGCACCCGTCTGCGTGATCTTCTCATTGATGACCGCGAGCTTCTCGGTGAGCTCCTTGCTGGAGCCAGCCGCGATGTCGTTCGCGACTCCATGCGCAAGCTCATGCTCACTCCGGTCTTTGATGATCTCTCGAAGCGTTCGCTGATGGCCCGCATCGTGAAACTTTATCCCGAGACTCAAAATATGATCACGGGTGACAATCCCGATGATCGCGCGGAGAGCCTCACGGTTTCTTGGCCTAGCTTGGAAAAACGCAAGGCCGAACTGGACTACCTCACAACCAAGGAAATCCCGCAAAACCTGCGCGATATCAATATCGCCAAGGAACAAGGTGATCTTCGCGAAAATGCCGGCTTCAAAGCTGCCAAGGAACACCAGCGCGTGCTCCAACGTCGCCGCGCCGAGATGGAAAAAGAACTCGTCATGGCCCGAGGCACCGATTTTGAAAATCCCAATACGGCGCAAGTCTCCATTGGAAACATCGTGACCGTGACCTACGAGGGTGGAGAGAAGGAAACCTTCACTATTCTCGGAGCGTGGGATAGCGCCCCGGATCTCGGCATCGTTTCCTACAAGGCCGGAATCGCTCAAGGGCTCCTCGGTGCTGCCGCTGGCGCGACCGTCGAACTTCCTAGTGAAAACGGCATCCGCAAGGCCAAGATTGACTCAATTCTTCCATTCAAAGATGTCGACATCCTTCGCACCAAGGTTCACGTCATCAAAGACGAGATCAAGCCCGAGTAGGCCTCTGCGAGTGCTCTCGCTTCCGCGCTCTCCGCTTATTGCAGGGAGCAGGAGGCTGGCATTGAATCCCATCGGTGCAATCTGCATAATGTGATCGAATTCGATGGACGCCTACCTACTAGCCGCAGCTACGTTTTGCCTTTTAAGCAGTTTCGGCCACACGCTTTTTAAGCTGGGCTCGGGACGGGTGCAGCCTGGGCGTTTGAATCTCGTGATGATGATTGTGGCCTTCGGTCTTCTCTCGACCGATTTGTGGATGCGCGGCGAGGTGCAGCGCTCCTGCCCGATCAACTCGTTGTTCGATGTGCTCGTTTTTATGAGTTGGTCGACGATCCTGATCTACTTTGTGGTTGGTTCGGCCTACAGGCTTTCGTTGCTGGGTGCGTTCACATCCCCGCTGGTGTTGGGTATCCTTCTTTTTGCCCAGATCACCCCGATCAACCGAGACGCACACATGCGCCTTTTTCGCGATCATTGGATAGAGCTTCATGCGGCGCTTTCGATTATTTCCTATGGGGCGTTTGCTCTCGCGGGTGTGGCGGGGCTCATGTATCTGCTGCAGAATCGGCAGCTCAAAAAACGCAAGGGCGGCATGTTGCTGTATAATCTACCGCCCATCACCGACCTCGGCATCGCCAATGCGCGTTTGATTTGGCTTGGGCTCATCCTTCTTACGGTCAGCTTTGCGGCCGGATTTGCCAGCGGCATGCAGGTGAATACGCTGAAATTTTGGACGTCAGCCGGAATCTGGGCTGCCTATGCGTTGATGGTTCTTTTGCGTGGAATCCACACCATGGCACCCAAGCGCACAGCGATCCTGTCGGTCGGTGTCTTTATTTTCATTTTGGTCACGTTGCCGGTGATTCAACACCTCTCGAATCCGAAATGACGATCCTTTGCGCTGGCATCAATCATCACAATGCGCCCATCGAGGTGCGTGAGAAATTTGCTATTGGCGGCAACGATCTTCAAGAATCTTTGGCGCAATTGCGCGCGATCGATGGCCTTTTTGGCGCAGTGATTGTTTCGACCTGCAATCGAGTGGAATTCTATGCAGCGAGCGTTTGTCCGATGAGGGTGATGGATGGGATGCGGCGCTTCATCGATAAGCGTGCGGGTGTGACGGAGGCCCCCTTCTACACGCACGATTCCCATTTGAGCATCCGCCATCTTTTTCGCGTTGCGAGTGGGTTGGATTCGATGGTCATTGGTGAGACCGAGATCCTTGGCCAAATCAAGCAGGCCTATACTACGGCCTTTAAATTTGGGGCAACGAATGTCCACCTGAATAAACTTTTTCAGAATGCCTTTCGTGTCGCCAAGCAAGTGCGTAGCGAAACCCAGATCACACGCGGATCGACTTCGGTTGGATCGGTGGCTGTCGACCTCGCTGGGAAAATATTCGGCGATCTGAGCGGAAGGAAAGTGATGCTCCTCGGGGCAGGCGATACGAGCGAGCGGGTCGCGCGGAGCCTTGTTTCGCGCGGCGTGAGAACCGTGATCGTCGCTAACCGCACGTTCGACCGTGCCGCCGCGCTGGCCGACGAGATCGGCGGACTCGCCGTGCATTTTGATCACTGGCACACCGCATTTGATGAAGTCGATATTCTCATTTGCTCGACAGCGGCGCCTCATCCGATCGTGACCCGAGAAAAATTGGAGGCGATCATGCAAAGCCATCAAGAACGCCCGTTGTTTATTATCGATCTGGCCGTCCCAAGGGATGTGCACCCGTCCGTGAACGATTTGGAAAATGTTTACCTCTACGATATTGATTCGTTGGAGCAAATCGCGCGTCAATCCATCGAGGTTCGGCAGGGTGAAATCACTCGATGCGAGAAAATGATCGATCGCCATGTGCGGGACTTCCTTCTGTGGATGCGCAATCACCCGGGAGCCATACGATGAAAAAAATGATTCTTGGAACACGCGGAAGCGATCTGGCACTCGTCCAAACCCGCGAGGTTGCCGCCCGACTCCGCGCAGCTCATCCTGATTTGGTTACGGAAGAGCGAATCATTAAAACGATCGGTGACCAGCGCCTTGATGTGAGTCTCGCTTCGCCGGGTTCACTAGAAAAAGGTCTCTTCACCAAGGAACTCGAGGAGGCCCTCCTCCGCGGCGAGGTCGATGTGGCCGTTCATAGTCTCAAGGATCTTCCCACCGAGCAGCCTGCCGGTCTCACTGTGGGAGCAATCTTGGAACGGGCGGATATGGCCGACAGCCTCGCTTCCAAACACCCTGGAGGCTGGAAAGGCTTGCCCCAAGGCGCTACGGTTGCCACATCCAGTCTTCGCCGAAAAAACCAACTCCTCCTTTTGCGTCCGGATCTGCAAGTGGTCGAGATCCGTGGCAATATGGCCACCCGACTCCGCAAACTCCTCGAAAGCGACTCGATGGATGCCCTCATTCTGGCCCGTGCGGCCATCGATCGCTTGGGAGATGGGCTCGTTTCTCCGTCATTGCATGTGAGTGTGATTGAAGAAATGTTGCCCGCGCCCGGTCAAGGTGCAATCGGGGTCGAGTGCCGCGAGGCCGACGCCGATACCAAGTCGCTTTTGCAGGCCATCCACCATGTCGATACGGCTCTCTGCGTGAATGCGGAGCGGGATCTCTTGCGAAGCCTAGGTGGGGGTTGCAGCCTTCCCCTTGGTACACGGGCCGTGATCCGGGATGGTGAAGTTTACCTTATTGCCGCGCTTTTTGAAGAGGGTGGGATTCGCTGGATCTCACGCTAACAAAATCACCACATTGGGATCGCTCTCTCGCCAGATTTCAGTCACTATGGGGATGTGGTGTCCTTATTTTTGAGACTCGTACTCGTGGTCGCGTTGACTCTTGCGGCGTATTTCTTTTGGCCCCATGAGAGCTCACTGCATGCATTTGAGACGGCACGTATTGGGGAGTTGGAAGTGGACGTCTGGAGGCTCGCCCAAAAGAAAGACCAATGGGACCTTTTTTTGGCACTCTACCGAATCGCTGAAGGTCAATACCGCCTGCCTCCGATTGCGGCGATATCCGTCGCGTGGCATACCAGCGCCGCTATTCTCATCTTTGAACGCGGGGCCGATCGCGCCGATCAGGAACGTGCGCTAGATCCATTGCAGCAGGCGTTTCGTATTCTTAATGAACAAACCCACGCAGGCTTCGATGTCGAGGTTGTTTCGAGGTTGGAGTTATTTACATGGATGCTCTCTGGAGACAAAAGCAAACATGGTCAACTCGCCTCCGCCCTCGCCGAAAAAATCGCCCTCACTTATCGACTCTCTGCGGCTGATTGTGCTCCCGCAGCGGAGGAGTTTTCCAAAGCGCGCCGATTTGCCAGGGATGGCCGCTGGAACGAAGCGGTCAAAGCCAACACGGCAGGGTGGAAACGATTGAAGGATTTGCTAGCTGCGCAGACACCAGAAAAGCAGGCTAAAAAGTAGGAAAGGAATCCGAAGGGTTACGTCAAATCCGACGCTGTGACACTTTGTTGGGGGCGCGTGGCGAGATGAGTAGCCTGTTCCACAACACGTTCGGGAGCCTCATCAAAGCGATAGCCATGGCAATTTGGGCAAGCGGTCGCTCGCTCGGCGACGATGGACTCACACCCTTCGCACACCTTGTAGTTGTCGGGTGAAGCTATGATCTTTTGTGCACGAGCCGCTCGATCTGCAAGATGCTGGTCGTCTGACATGAACTGATTCTTACTCTCGAACGCCCTTGAGGGAAATGGGAAAAATGGGGGGAGCACTATTGCACTGTCAGAGTCAAAAAAGCAGATCCGGTGCCGGAGGCATTTTTGGCAGTGATTTGAACGGTGAAAACTCCTGCTTTGTTTGGTTTGCCGCTGATCAGGCCGGTTTTCGTATTAATCTTCAAGCCGGTAGGTAGGCCTTTTGCCCCATACCTTGTCGGCGAATTGCTGGCCATGATCTGGTAGGAAAATGGCGAGCCAATTGGAGCGGCGGTCAAATCATCACCAAGTGAGATCACTGGCGGAGGAGGATTGACCTTCAGTTTGAGGACAGCCGTTCCCGTGCCCGAGCCGTTAGAGGCCAAAATAGTGACATTAAAATTGCCCGCAGCTGTCGGAGTGCCGGTGATCAATCCATTGGAGGTGTTCACATCAAGGCCGTTTGGCAGCCCATCTGCATTGAAGCTCGTAGGGGAATTACTCGCAACGATCTGGTAGGAGAAAAACTGTTCGACCTTCGCGATTGGAGACTTTGATGGGATTGCAACTTTTGGGGGAGGGGGGGCGACTGTGAGCGTGAGTGTGAGCGTGCCATCCCCGAAGTTATTTTTAGCGAACAAATTAACTGTAAATACACCTGCTTTGGTTGGTTTGCCGCTTATGATGCCGGTTTTTTTGTTGAACTTGAGCCCAGCAGGTAATCCATTTGCGGAAAAACTCGCTGGGGAATTAAGGGAATTAATCGTGTAAGTAAAATTAACGCCCATCGTCCCGCTGGCGCTTGAGGAGCTTGTGATAACTGGCGTTGGCGTTACTCCGTTTATCGTGATGGAGAGGGCTTGCGTTCCATTACCGCCAGAGTTGCCGGCCTGGATAGTAGCCGAGTAATTTCCTGCGGTTGCAACACTTCCAGTGATGAGGCCCGAGGAAGCATCCATACTGAGACCAGTGGGAAGATTTTGGGCGGCATAGCTGGTTGGGGTATTCGTTGCAAGGATTTGATAAGTAAAGTTATCGCCGGCTTTGCCTGATACCGATGCGCTACTTGTGATGATTGGAGCGGCTTGCGTGGAGGATTCTACAGAGAGCAGAAGAAGCTTGCTGCCAGAGCCTTGAGTATTGGTTGCCGTGAGCATTACCGGCTTTGTTCCGCTGGCGGATGCGTTTCCGCTGATCAATCCCGTGCTGGAATCCACATTCAATCCGGCGGGAAGACCTGTCGCCCTGAAGGAGAGATGCGGTGCGTTAGTGGCTGTGATCGTGTAGGTGAAGGGTTCGCCCACCTTGGCTTGGGCCACACTGGCGCTCACGATGACTGGTTTTTGCTTGGCGGTGGACAGGCGGTAATTGTCGAAGATCATGAAGTTGTCGCCGGAGAATCCTTGCAAATGCGGACGCCAAATAACAACCACACTCGCAAGATTAAGGGCGCGCCCGGTGCTGTTGAGTGTGGCATCTTTGAAAAGCAACTGCTCACCCAGATAGGCAGACCATTGGTTTTTGACCAAGTCCATGCTCACGCTCAACGTGTAGTGGGCACCACGCACAAAGGAGTGGCCTGTGTCGTATTTAACACCAGCGTCCCCGCGCCAGATTTTTTGAGTATTGTTATCGAAGAGAATTTCTCCGAGGTAGTCGACGGCGGTGTTGAAAAGCACGAATGAAAAATCATCTCTTTGGTAATATCTCTCCGAAGTCGAATCCAAGATGCGCATGTCCACGCTGAACTCCACCACCCCTGTACTGAAGGGCACATTGACCGTTCGGTACAGAGACACAATGGACTTCGAGGTCGGGTTGTATCCAATCCACGCGGCCTGATTGCCGGCCTCAGGCTCGAATATACCACTTGTTCCAGAATTCGGATCGGTATCGCCCCAGCCATCAATGCCGTCGAGCGTATTGCTACCGAATGGAAACATTTCAAAGTCGGTTTCATAGATCCCGCCCTCGGCAGATTGATCAAGTGTGAGTTCGACTTGGCCAGTGGCACCATCGTAGCCATCCACCGCGATCTGGTAGGGAACCCCTGCTGTCGCCTGAAATCTCACAGAGCTTGTGTAATCCGAGCCAAGGTCGTCGTTGGAGACAACCGGCACAAGCGAGGAGACGGAATAACCGGTATAGACACTCAAGATGGTATCAAACCGGCTTCCGGTCGTGCTGATTGTGACAGTGGCGGAGTAGGATGGCGTCCATGTCCACCAGATGGATTTGGAGGCGAGCGAACCGGCGTGGGCAGGCTCGCCGGCTTCAGCAGTCGCTTGGGAATTGGCGCCGGACACGTTGGAGTAATTTCCGGAGAGCGTGGCGCGGTTTGCAAAGGCATCGTTCGAAGGGGCACCTGACAACGCAATAATGAGTGAGACAGCTCCACCCGCACCGTCAAAGCCATCCACCGCGATCTGGTAAGTCACACCAGCTTGAGCCTCAAACTCGACCCTGCTTGTATTGCCCCCGCCTGCGTCGTCATTTGAAGCAACGCTCAGCAGGTTGAAGAGCGATGAGCCCCTATAGACGCCGAGAAGGGTATCAAATCCGCTGCCTACCGTGCTGATGCTCACGAGGCCGGTGGAAGGAGCTGTCCATTTCCACCAGATCGAACGGGCTGCTAGGTATCTTGCATGCTGAGGCTCGCTTACCTCACTTGTGGCAGCGGCGGAGGTGGCATTGGTTGTCACGGATGTGGCGCTACCGAGATCGATGCGGGAGGCGAAGTTGTCATTAGCGGGCGCAATATTTTTATCCAGGGAGATATTCAATGAAATCGCGCCGCCGGCACCGCCAGAGCCATCCACCACGATTTGGTAGGTCGTTCCAGTCACCGCTTGAAAAACAACCTGGCTGGTATTGTTGCTGCCGCTTTGGTCATCACTGGCCACGGAGGCGAGGGTGTCGAGCGACTGACCGGTGTAAACAGCAAGAAGGGTGTCAAAAACACTTCCAACCGTATTGATGGTGACCCTTCCGTTGGCTGGAGCCGTCCATGTCCACCACACGGATTTTCTGGCCGTCTGGCCGTACTGGGTAGGCTCACCCGCTTCCGCACTGGC
>Ga0114967_10001166_pt1 | contig 22002 bp, 22 predicted proteins | sample M_130628_MF_Meta_FD_92639 | JGI IMG/M metagenome (GOLD analysis project Ga0114967, IMG submission 92639) | Freshwater microbial communities from Lake Montjoie, Canada to study carbon cycling - M_130628_MF_MetaG | ecosystem: Environmental > Aquatic > Freshwater > Lake | place: Lake Montjoie... | reverse complement strand
CCGTGGAGATCGCCTTGTCATCAATGTTGAGGGTCGTCCGCATACATCAATTTTTCCGAATTTATATGCATTCTTCAAGTGCGCACTTGAACGCTGCGCCGGCCACCAAAGCTGGGCACGATGCAAGATGCTCGCCTTTTTCGTGGCTTTCACACTTTCCTTGAGGTTTTCTCGGTTTGATCTTCGTTGATAGAATCAGGATGTGTGGTCTCACCTAAGCGATTCCCGGCGAGAACGCGACGATGACAACGCTCCTTGAACAAGCGCTCGATCAACTGCGGAAGTGCACTCCAGCTGAGCAGGACACCATCGCAGCCTTGATTCTCGAGGAACTCGCCGACGACACCCGCTGGGAGGAGGCGTTCGCTGCCTCGCGGCCTGAGATCGAGCAGCTCGCCGAAAAAGTGCGGGCTCAGATTCGCGCTGGTCAAACCCGCGACATGCGGATCGAAGACCTGTGAACTCAAAGCTGGAAGGTGAATTTCTTGCCTGTCTGAAACGACTCCCCGAGGAAGTCAGGCAAACCGCCCGCAAGAACTATCGACTCTGGCTCGATGATTCGCGGCATCCGAGCCTCGGCTTCAAACCAATCGGTTCCTCAGGCGTGTGGTCCGTCCGCGTTGGGATCGGCTGGCGGGCCCTCGGCTTGGTTGATGACGACACGATTACGTGGTTTTGGATCGGTTCGCACGCCGACTACGACACGCTTGTGAGATCGCTGCGATAAACGGCGGAAACTGCGCCGGCCGCCAAAGCTGGGCGGACAATGAGGCACGAGCGACTTGGGCGAATCAGCCAGCGGTGGTAGGTCAGGGGGCTGCATCGTCATTGGGCCAAGCGGAGCGGCGCAGGTTTTTCCACCAGGGAGAGGGGCGGGGATCGACACTTCGAGAGGCCGCCCGGCGGAGAAGGCGTTCCGCGGGTGGAAGGTGGGCCAAAATGGCCTCCATGGTGCGTTCCAAGCCGACGAAAACCGCGGCCCGTTCCTCCGGGGTCATGCCGATGAAATGCCTTGCATCGGCAGCGATCGAATCGGGATCGCTGCGTCGAGGATAGGGTAGCAAGTCCACAAGGCGATCTCCGGAGTTCGCTTCCAGTCTAAAGGGAAAGGTGCCGGTCGCTCAAATCTGGGCGGAAAATGAACCGAGGGACCGACTCGGGCAAATCAGCCAGGAATTTGGCTGCCGTCCTTTTTTTCCCGTTTGGATAAGATTTCTCGAACCGCAACTGCCTGGTGATCAGGTTTTCCCCCGCTTCCGGCTCGCCCAGCATGACTCCGACCGTATTCTGAGAGGGCCCGTATCGCTTCTTTTTCTTCTCTCGCGAGGAGACAAGAATGCAGGTCCATGTGGCGCATCCGGATGGCGAGGCGAAGTTTTGGCTTTCGCCTGACGTTGAACTCGCCAAGCAGACTGGACTGGGAGAGCACGTCATCCGCGAAGCAGAGCAATTGGTAACAGATCATTTGCAGGAGATCGTCGATGCCTGGAACAAGCACTTTGGCAGTTGAGATCGCGCACGTCTCGCAGCACGGGCTGTGGGTGCTATTGGATGCAGAGGAACTGTTCCTGCCGTTTGAACTGTTCCCCTGGTTTCGCCACGCCACGATTGCACAAATCTGTGCGGTAGAGCGACCAACCAACGACCACCTTTCCTGGAAACAGTTGGGTATCGACCTGTCTGTTGAGTCGATTCGCAACCCTGCCGCTTTTCCGCTGATCGCCCGCTGATGGGGAAAGTGCAGATTTTTTGAAACCCCGGCGTGAACCAGCGGCGGGGCGGCTGCGTATCACTCTCTGGATGCGACATGTCCTCCCCCGGATGTGTCGCTCCGGTGGGAAGCATCACGAGGCTCCCGGCCGCTCGATGGAAACGTCGGTCGCCGGGTTCAACTGGAGGGTTTTTCAGCATGACTGGCAGGGCAGCACGCACGAGACCGCTATTCCGGAGTTGCTCCGGATCGGTCGTGCCGCGCCTCTGTCTGGCTGTGCTGTTTGCCGCCGCCTCGCTGGTCTCCCCGGGCGTCTGCGACGCCTGCGAGAAGGGCTGCTGCCACGCCACTGGCGCGGCCCCGATCGCAGCTGCCGCGACGCCCGTCGCCGTCCATCCCGCTCGGCCGGTAGCGAGCTGCTGCAGTGCTGCCCCGCACTCCTGCAAGGCTCTTTCTGCAGAGCGGGCAGAGGTCGAGGGAACCTGCCAGTGCCAACTCAGCCCGCAGGAGAGCTTGCCTGCGACGCGAAGCGCTCCACCGGAACTTGATCATTCGCCCTGGTCAGTCGCTTGGACCGGACCAGCATCGAGCGATCGGGAACTGGTGCCTCGGGCGCTGGGCACGGCGTGGTTGGCGGAGAGATTGATCCCCGCTCGGCCGGTGCGCGTGCTCTTTGGAGTGTGGAGGGAGTGAATCGGCCGCGGTCACTTTCGCTGACGGCTGCCCTGCTGGGTGGCTGTGAGAGAAATGTCCGCGGAGTCGTCAGAAACCTGTGGGTTTCTGTCAGATGTGCCCCGCATGGTGCGGTGGTACCGATTGCTTCCTGTTTTCACTTTTCCAAGGATTTTTCCCATGACTAGCTTTCTGCTCTGGGCCGCTCTGGCCCTTGCTCCCACCACCCCCGTGGTGGCCAACGGTTCGTGCGGTTGCCAAACCTGCCAGTGTTGCGGGTGCTGCCAAGGGGCAGCGTGTGTCTGCACCGCTTGCACCTGCTGCTCCGGCAGCGACGCGGCTGAGGCCACAAGCTGCAGCACCGTCAGTGCTCAAAGCAACTGCACCAGCGGGTGCGGCACCTGCTGCACGCAGTAGTGTTGATGAGTTACACCGGGGGTGAGGCGATGAGCCTCCTCCCCACTGATCCGGTCGCCGGCCGGGTGCCCCCAGGGGTGCCCGGCCGGTTTTTTTATTGGCCCTTTATTGCCCAGCAGGCAGGCGCGGCCGCCCGACCGGCACGACCGCTGCAAACGGTTTTTTCTCAGGCCGAGTGAGTTTTCGGGTCGGGAAAGATCGATCCACTAGCAGGAGTTTGCCACTCGCGCAAACCCTGCCGACTGCGGAACAACGCCACGTACGTTTCCGCACCGGCTGGGTTGGCAATTGGCAGGCTCAACCGGGCCCAGCCGTGGCCGCCGCCACTGGGGGTGGCGACTACGAGATGCCCGGAAACGTGTGTTCGCGAACCGTTTGATAGGCGTTTTTCTTTTTTTCCATCCGGAGGATTCTGTGAAGAAGCGATTGACATTTGGCTTTCTGCCGTGGGTTGCCGCCGCGGCGATCTGTTCGGGCAGCGGCTTTGCCCGCAGCCAGGACGCTGTGATCGAGGCTCCCGCTGCCGGTTCGGTGCTGGTGGGTGGTGCTGCTGAGGTGGCCGCCCCGGTTGCCGAGTCGGCGATCGTCGAGGGCGAGTCGGCTGCGATTGCCAGCGACGGCGTCTCCGCCGGTGCCAGCACGAAGACCGTGCAGCGCCGTGAGTGGGTGACTGAGATGCGTGACGTCAACGTCACGGAGTATGCGAAGGAGCAGCGTGAGCGGTCGTACACCGTCACGAAGCGCGTTCCCCGGACCGAGCAGCGGACCCGTTCCTACACGGTCAACGTGCCCGAGACCCGGACCAAGTCGGTTGATTACACGGTGATGACAAGCGTGCCCGAGACCCGCACCCGCGAGTACACGGTTCGCGTTCCCTACACCGAGCAGATCGAGAAGAACTACACGGTCATGGTGCCGGTCAAGGAAGAGAAGACCCGCAACTGGACGGTGAAGGTTCCCTACACCGAGTGCGTCGAGCAGGCGTACACGGTGATGGTGCCGGTGAAGGAAGAGAAGACGGCCAGCTACACGGTGAAGGTTCCCTACACCGAGCAGCGGACTGCCAGCTACACGGTGAACGTTCCCTACACCGAGCAGATTGAGCAGAGCTACCAGGTGCGTGTTCCCTACACCGAGCAGATGACCGGCTACCGGACCGTGACCAAGCGCGTTCCCGTCAAGGGCACGAAGTCGGTGACGGTGCGTGGCGGCCACTGGGAGACGGACGTCAAGGAAATCTCCGCCAACGGCAAGTATGACGCCGACGGCAATCCTTGCTGCCCGAAGACGGTCTGCTGCCGCAAGTGGGTTCCCACCTGCGAAACCCGCGAGATCGAGACCACCAGCTGGAAGTGCGAGTCGGAGCAGGTGCCCTACACCTACTGCGTGAAGAAGTGCCGGATGGAAGATCGGACCCGCATGGTCAGCGTGAACAAGAGCCGCTGTGAGACCCGGACCCGCAACTACTGCGTGACGCTGTCGCGCTGCGAGACGCGGACCCGCAATTACTGCGTCACGAAGATGGTGCCGGAGTCCCGCACCCGGACGGTGAAGATTCAGAAGTGCCGTGAGGAAGTCCGCACCGGCACCTACTGCGTCACGAAGATGGTTCCCGAGACCCGCACCCGTACCGAGTGCGTCCGCAAGTCCCGCTGCGAAACGCGGACTGCGAGCTACACGGTCAACAAGTGCGTGCCCGAGACCCGCTCCAAGGAAGTGTGCTACACGGTGATGGTGCCGCAGCAGCGGACTGCCAACTACTGTGTCACGCTGTATGACAACGTGTGCGAGACGAAGACCCAGTCCTACACGGTGTGCGTGCCGAAGTGCGTCACCAAGCAGGTGCCGGTCAAGGTCTGCCGCACGGTGAACGTGGAAGTTCCGGTTGATGCCTGCTCCGGCTGCACCAGCGACGCCTCGGGCGACGCTTGCGGCTGCACCGGCTCCGCCGGCGGCAAGAGCTGTGGCAAGGCCCGCAAGGGTCTGTGCCGCAAGGGCTGCTAGTTGCTCGCTTCTCACGGTCGGTAACTGACCGGGAGAAACAGTGAAAACAGAGGGGGTCGGACGCCACGCGTCCGGCCCCCTCACTGTTTTGATAGCTCTGTGGGCCAAGGGACTCCGCTTCGAAAGCCCCCCGCCCGCCCCCCCCGGGACATCCGGCGTTGCCTTGGCCGAGCCGCCACGCCACAATTTAGGTTGTTCCTCCCTCCCCTCCCTATGGGCAGTTGGCCCTTCAGGTGCATCCCCATGGCCCTCCCCAAGCCCTCCTCCGCTCCAGCGAAATCCCCCCAGTCCACACCGCTGCGCCGCTATGCGCCGCTGCTGGTGCTTGTCTTGTGCCTGCTGGGGGGCGGAGCCTGGTGGCTCGGCTGGCTCGGCCGGGGGGAGGATCCGCGGGTCACGGAACTGAAACAGATGCAACGCGATTTAGCCAAGCAGTTTTCGCCCACGGAAGGGCCGAAAAACTTCACCGAAGCCGCCGCGAGAGTGGCGGCGATCGGCACTGTGATGACCAAGGTGCAGAGCCTGCCTGAGGAACTGCGGCCACAGGCGATGGCAGAGGGGCGGTCGATCATGATGCAGTACATGCAGGCGCGGGTCGACGGCTACTTCGCCTTGCCCCCCTCGAAGCGCGATGCCTTTATCGACGGCGAGATCCGCCAGATGGAATTTATGCGCAAGGCTTTTGAGGCGGGCCAAACGGCGATGCGCTTCATGGGGGTCGGCGGGGCGAGGCCTGGCGGCCAGCCTGCGGCGGGATCGGCCGCGGCAGGATCGACTGCGGCGGCAGCGCCGCCGGCACCTCCGCGGAGGCCCGAAGGGATGGGCCGCGGCATGTCGCGCAAGGAGATGATCGACCGCACCACACCACAGCAGCGGGCGCAGTTTCAGGAATACTTTTCCCAAGTGGAACAGCGCCGCAAGGCGCTCGGCCTGCCCCCCGGCGGCGGCCCGCCCCGCTGACCACTTCAGCTTGCTGCAACAGACTCTCTATCCTTGCCGGCCCTGCTCCCGAAACTGGAAAGTGTTCCCCTCACGATGTCGACAGCCTCCCTGCCACGTCTGGCCTCAGTCCCACGCCGGGAAAAACCCAGGTCCCGGCGGCGCTTGGCAGTGGCCGCGATCCTGACGCTGCTGCTGGGGTTTCTCATTCTCTGGGGAGGAGGATGGGTGCGCTTCACCACCGATCCGCGGGTTGTCGAGATCCAGAAGATGCATCAGGATCTGGAGCAGAAGTATGTCGACTCGGGGGGGCCGACAACGTTTGTGGAGGCAGCGGCGGGGATCGCCGCCATGGGGCAGATCAGACAGAAGATGGATGCCCTCCCGCCCCATCTGAAGCCGGCCGCAGAGAAATCGGGGCAGGATCTCGTCGCGATGTACTTCCGTGGGCAGATGAATTCCTATTTCACCAAGCCGCCCCAGCAGCGGCAGGCCGAACTCGACCGCCAGATCAGGCAGTTTGAAATGCTGCGCAAGGCGTGGGAGGCAAGCAACTCCTTGCTGAACATGATGGGGGGCAATCGGGGTGCAGCAGCGGGCACTGCCGGAGGGCAGCCTGCCCAGGCCGGCCAGCAGCGGCCCGCAGCGACGCAGCCAGCCGCCCAGCCCTCCCCCAACTCAGATGCCAACCGCATCCGCTCCCGCAAGGACTTTATCGACCGCACCACCCCGGCCCAACGCGCGCAATACAACGAATACAGAAGGGCGATGGAAGATCGTCGCAAGCAGCTTGGCCTGAAAAATTGATCCCCTCAGGCTCCCCGCCCCCTCTCTCCACGGCGCATCCGCATGCACTACTGGCTGGTCAAAAGCGAGCCCACCGTCTTCTCAATTGAGGATCTCTCCCGGCAGCGAAACCAGACCACCGGCTGGGAGGGGGTGCGCAATTATCAGGCCCGGAATTTTTTGCGGGCAATGCATCTGGGCGACAAGGCGCTCTTCTACCACTCCAACGCCAAGCCGCCGGCGGTGGCGGGCTCGGTGGAGATCGTGCGCGCGGCCTATCCGGATGAAACCGCTTGGGATCCCACCAGCGATTACCACGATCCGCGAGCCTCTCCCGACAACCCGGTCTGGTCGCGGGTCGATGTGCGGCTGGTGGAAATATTTCCCCGGCAGGTTTCGCTCGACGAACTGCGGGGTGTCAAGTCGCTGGTGGGAATGGAATTGCTGCGGCGCGGCAGCCGCCTTTCGGTGCAGCCCGTCACTGCAGCCGAGTTTCGCACGATTGAAAAACTCGCCCACACCTGATTGCTTCTGGGCCGGGCCCGCTTCCGCACGCGGCCCGTTTCTGCGCGGCATAATGGACCCATGCCCTGCTCCCCCAACCCCGCCACGCCGCCTTCCCGCCCCCCCGCGGCGCCCCTGCCAGAGCCCTTGGCCTGGATTGCCGCAGCCATGGAGCAGTTGCGGGCAGAGGGACTGGAGCGGCCCGACCGGGTGCGTAGCGGCCGGCAGGGGAGGGAGGTGGTGCTCGATGGACGCTCCCTCGTCAACTTCGGTTCCAACGACTACCTCGGCTACGCCGGCGATGTGCGTCTCACCAAGGCTGCCTCCCGTGCCGCCTGCGCGGAGGGATTTGGCGCGGGGGCCAGTCCGCTGGTGAGCGGCCACTCGCAGGCCCATGCCGGGCTGGAAGCGGCGGTCGCCCACTTGCTGGATGTCGAGGCGGCACTGGTGTTCCCGAGTGGGTTTGCCGCCAACACCGCCACTCTTTCCGCTCTCGTCGGCCCGGGGGATTGTGTGGCCAGCGATGCCCGCAACCATGCGAGCATCATCGATGGCTGCCGGCTGTCGCGGGCGGATGTGCGCGTCTATCCCCATCGCGACATGAGGGCCTTGGAGACACTGCTGGCCGAGTCGCGCGCAAAGCGGAAGCTGATCGTCACCGACACGCTGTTTTCCATGGACGGCACGCTCGCTCCGCTGGCCGATCTGTGCGAAGTGGCCCACCGCCACGGCGCGATCCTGATGGTGGATGAGGCGCATGCCACCGGCGTTTTCGGCGCCCGGGGCAGCGGGCTGGTGGAGGCAGACTCCTGCGCCAGTGGCGTCCATGTGCGCGTTGGCACATTCTCCAAGGCCTTGGGAGCAGCCGGTGGGTTTGTGGCCGGCAGCAGCCACCTGATCCACTGGCTGCGGCATACCGCCCGCGCCTGGATTTTTTCCACGGCCCATCCCCCCGCCGTGGCCGCTGCGGCCACCACGGCAATCAAACTATTGTCAGCCGAACCGCACCGCCGCCATCAACTGCTCGCCATGGCTGCCGCGTTTCGCGCCGATCTCACCCGGCAGGGCATCCCGCTTGACGAGGCCGCGGCCCACATCGTGCCGGTGGTGGCCGGGAGGGCAGAGGCGGCAGTGGCGCTGGCTGAGCGGCTCGCCGCGGCGGGGATGTTTGTGCCGGCCATCCGCCCCCCGAGTGTGCCGGAAGGGCGGAGTCTGGTGCGGGCGAGTGTGGCGTGGCACCACACCCCGCACGATCTGGAGCGGCTCGCCGCGGTCCTGCTGCAGGCTCGACCATGACGCCCAATCACAGGCCCTGGTGCGTGATCGGAGCGGGGCCATCGGGGCTGACAGCGCTGAAAAACCTGCTCGCTGTGGGCCTTCCGGCGGTCTGCCTGGAGCGGGAGGCGGGCGTGGGGGGCAACTGGAATTTTGGTTCTGGGGCCTCGAGCGTGTTTGCCTCCACGCGCCTCATCAGCTCCAAAACGCTCACCGCCTACACCGATTTTCCCATGCCGCGGGAATGGCCCACCCATCCCAACCACGAGCAATGCCTGGAATACCTGCGGGCCTACGCCGCCCACTGGCAACTCCTGCCTCACATTCGCCCGCACTCCACTGTGAAAAGCGTGCGCCCGGCCGACAGGAATGGTGGCTGGGTGGTGGAGGTGGCAGGGCAGGGGGCTATTGAGTGCGCGGGCCTGGTGATTGCCAGCGGCCACAATCGCGAGCCGCTGTGGCCGGAAATTCCGGGCACGTTCTCCGGCAGCCTGCTCCATGCCTGCGATTACAAATCGCCGACAGTGCCGCTGGCGATTGGGAGCCGGCGCGTGCTCGTGATCGGCGGTGGCAATTCAGGCTGCGACATCGCCGTGGAATGCTCCCGTCACGCTGCACACACCGTGCACTCCACCCGCCGCGGGTATTTTGTCGTGCCGCGCCAGATCCGGGGCCGGCCGGCCGATCTCCGTTTGGAGCGGCTGCTCAAGCTGGGGCTGCCGCTGTGGCTGCGCCGCTTCTTGAGCCTGCGGGCCATCGACCAAACCATCGGCCTCCCCTGGCGGCATGGGCTGCCCCAGCCCGACCACCGGCTCTGGGAAGCCCATCCGGTGATCAACGACTCGCTCTATGAGTGCATCGATTCCGGCCGCATCGTGCCGGCTGGCGGCGTGCAGGGGTTTGACGGCTCCACCGTCCTCTTCGCCGACGGCACCCGCGAGGCGTTTGATATCGTGATCTGTGCCACCGGCTATCGGCTCTCGCTCCCCTGGATCGAGCCGGAGAGTCTCTGCATGCGGCAGGGAATCCCCCGACTCTTTTTGCACATGCTCCACCCCCAGCGCGACGACATTGCCATCTGCGGTTTGATCCAACCCGATAGCGGACAGTGGGGGCTCACCGACCTGCAGGCTCAGGTGATCGCCAGAATGGCGCTGGCCCGCACCTGCTCGCCCGCCGCTTCCGCCTGGCTCTACCGGCAGCGGCAGGCTGGCGGCAGCGAAGAGAAAGCCCGGGGTGGGATCCGCCACATCGACACCCCCCGCCATGCCTTGGAGGTGGAGCATTTTGCCTACCGTCGGCAGCTGCAACGCCTCATCGACGGCCTCGACAAGCGGCTGCGGAAAACCATCAAGGGGCGGGCGCAGGCTGAGGATTGCCAAAGGCTTCCTCCAGCCCCTGTAACCCACGATTGATCCCGTCATTGAGCACCGCCTGCGCGGTGTTCTCCACAATGCGGGCCACCATCGTGTCGATGGCACTGGCATCCAACTGGGGCCGTTCAACCGTGCCCGTCAGTGGAATCACCAGCGGCGTGCGCAGCAATTGCGCCACCACGGGAGTTGTTCCGGCCAGCTCCGCACGCAGGGCGATCTCCACGGTCATGGCCAGTGAGCCATCTCCCCCCACGCTCCCCGCAGAGCGAACCACCAGCTGCCCCATGTCCATCGTCAGCCCCTCCTGCCAGAGTCGCCGGCCGGCTAACTTCATCCGCACCGGTTGTGGCCGAACCCTCAGCAACACCGCCTTATCTCCGAAGGCAAAGCGGGGATCGACCGCCGATTGGAGCTTGACCAGCAGGTTGGCCAGCGGCGCCATCGTGGCGCCTGGAGTCACCTCGAGATTTTCAAATACAAGTTGCCCGGCGCACTCTCCCGCCAGCGGATCGGCCAGCGGCAGCCGCGCGCCGGCGAGATCGATGCTCACCACACCCTGTGTATGGGTGGATGATCCAAGCAGCGGTGCGATCCAGGAAATCCAGCGCTCGCACACCGTCCCAGAGAGCGCAATGCGATCGGCAATTCGACCGGGAGGCACGATCACTTCTCCCGGCGCCGGCAGGAGTTTGATCCAGGGAGCCGCCCGCAGCCGGCCCCCCGAGGCGGAGATATCAAAGGGGCCGAGGGCCACTTGGCCTTCGAAGAGTCGCACCATCATCTCGCCGGCGTCGATCTGAAAACCATCGATGTCAGCGGCAGTCCAGGAGGTGGAGGTGTCGATCGTGACGGCGCGGAGCCACTCCCCCTGCGCGGCATCGGCAGGCGGTTGCTCAGTGGCAACCGGCAGGGCTATCTGGGCAGCCACCTCACGCGTCCCACCAGCCCCGCCCGAATTCGCCAGCCAGTCGGCGGGGAGGTTTACCGCAGCAGAACCTGCCGGTGCCTGCTCCGGGGCCGGGCCCTGCGGCTTGTGTCCCAGCGCCACCATTGGCAGATGGGTCAGCGGTCCGCGAAACATGAATGGACGACCGGCAGCCCCCACCAACCGCACCCGGCCGCCGGTCCAGGGCACCAACAGCCGCGAGAGCATGTCCCAGTCGTAGGTGAGCGATCCTCCCAATTCCACCTGCGGCGTATGCGTCGCCTGCGTGAGCCGGCCGCTGGCAGCCATGGCGAGCGTTGACGACTCCACGCTCAGCCGGTTGATCGTCAACTCATCGGGGGCTCCCTGGCCGGTGGCGAGCGCATTGCCGCGGGTTACTTCCAGCAGCAACCGGGCCCGTGGTTCGGCCCACACTTCAGTGGGAGGTGCGGTTGCGACGGCGCCTGCCCGAGGGACCTGCGCGGCGGCGAGTCCGAGTTGGTTGCCAGTGGCATCAAGAAGCACATTCAAACCGGCGGGCGTTTCCTGCACCTCCACAGCCCCCCACACCCGACCGCTCACTGGCCACCGCACCGCCTCCTCAGCCGGGATCCACCACTTTTCGAGGCGCCCCACATCGGCCTGCCACTGGGCCTTGCCCCGACACCTCGCCAGAGCCTGCCAAAGCGGGCCGCCAGCGACAGCCTGGGCCGGTTGCAAGGCAAACCCACCGGTGCGCAGCGACGCCGTGGCGGAGAGCATTTCCCCGGAGGAAATCTCGATGCGGCCGGTGATCGGATTGAAGATGCCGGCAGCCGTCGCCACCACCCGCGGTTCGCTGATGGTGCCGAAGGGGCCAGTGGCGACCAGATTTTCCAGCTCGGCGCTGGCACGGGCAATCTGCCAGTCATCGCCTCGACCAGCTAGCGCCGCCGAGGCCTGCACGCGGCCGGCGAGCCTCACGCCCGCGGCTGGTAACCCACCCATCAACCACCCCAACCGGGCCTGCCAGCGCCCGATATCCCCAGTCAGCGACCACTCCACCGCCACTCCCTCCGATTGCGGCACGGGGCGCATCCAGGGAATCCGAGCCGGCTCCCGGCTGCCGAGTGCGCCGGAGAGCGCCGCCGACCAGAGGGCTTGAGTGTTGAGGATCGCTCCGCCGGAGAGGGCCATTTTGAACCGGTCGTCCGCCGCCGAAACCTGCGCCGAAAGGCTATCGAGAACCGCCGCTCCGCCGGTGAGGCTCCCCGCAGCCTCGGCATCGATCGCGATCTCCGCATCGCGCCATTCCGGCTGGCCTTCCGCCTGCATCAGCAGATTGCCAAACACCGCCGAGAGCCGCGCCGTCGAAACTCCGGTCGCCGGCACGCGGTCGATATCGAGCCTGCCGCGGGAGGTGCCAGCGACTTTCGCGTCGGTCAGGTCCAACAGTTCGGCCGCCTCGTTGACCAGCTTGGCGATGTCAACGGTCCACTGGATGCTGGACGATTCCGACGTGCCTGCGGCCGATACTTCCACCGCCGACGACGCCAGCCGCGCCTCTTCGATGCGCAGGCGTTCTCCGCGGGCCGGCCCCCGCTTTCCACGCATCCAGGCGATGAACGGTTCACTCCAGCGCAGCTGCCGCTTCCCCTGCACCGCGCCGAGATCACGCGAGGCGGCCCGCACCTCGAGCACCCGTTCCACCCCCTCGGCATGCGCGGCGGCGGCCAGTTGCAATTGCCCCGCTGTGATCCGCACATCGGGGCGAACCTGCAGCCCGCCGGGGATCGCCCGGGCAGCCGCAGCCAGATCGATGTCGGCAGCGAGCGCGAAATCATCGCCGATAAGCGATTCAGCCCACTCCCATGTATCTCCCTGCGGCAGGCCGATGCGCCCGGAGGCTTCCGCCTTGAACAGCGGAGAGGAGGCCTTGAGTTCGCGGATGGTGAGCATCGGCCCCTCCAGCGAGACATCCAGCGGAACCTCGCACCGCTCCAGGGCGAAGAACTCCTCCTGGGTGTCGGCCCGGCACAGCGCCAGCCCCGCCCCCGACACCATGCCGGCGATCCGCGTTCCCTGCGGCTGCGCCCGCTGGCCGGGGGCCATCGGCAGCTGGATGTCGAGGCGCACATCGGCCACTCCGTGCAGCGAATACTCGGCATCAAAGCGCGTCGCCAACACGCGCGAGATTCCCAGCGGCACCCGATTGCAGGCAATCGCCAGCTCCCGTGGCGCCGCGGAAACCGGAGCCTCGGGCGACGATACCGACCAACCACCACCACGCGACAGCGTCGCCGTGGCCCCGGCGGCGATCGTGGTGCGATCCAGCCGCGTGGGGGCCGATGGCTCAGACCCGCCTGCGGGGGGCGCCTGCGCGAACGCTGCCGCCAGATCACCGGCCGGCGTTTGGGTATGGACCAGCCGTCCCGACACCGCCCAACCAGCCAGCGTGGCATCGGCACGCACGGTGCCGGCTGCCAGCAGCTCCGTGATCCGCCACGCATTCTGGCGCTCCAGGTCGACCAGCTCGATTGCCCCGTCAACCACTTCCAGTTCGAATGCCAACGGCACTTTCGTCCCCTGGCCCCGCGCGGCCAACCAGGGGGCGAGCACATCCTCCAGCGTGCTGCCGCCGCGGCGCACCTCCACCAAAGCCTCGCTGCCGATCAGACGCACGGTACCCAGATGGGTCGGATCGAAGGCCAGCGCCAACAGCCCGCGGTCGATGACAATGCGGCGCACGGCAGCGACGACTCGGCCATTGCGATCGGTGAGCACGACATCGCGGTATTCACTCGCGCCCAGCCACGACCACGTCGCCGCCCGGCTGCGGATGCGACCGTCGATGCCGGCAAATGCCGCTTCGAGTGGCCGGTTCCGCAGCGTTGTGAGCACCAGCGCCAACGGGGCCAGCCAGACCAGCACACCGCCCACGGCCAAGCCCGTCAGCAGAGAGACAGCCCACCGCCGCCGCGGACGCCGCTCACCCTCCAGTGTTCGGTTTTCTCGCGTCGCCATAGAGCGGAGTATAGAAGCCTAGCCCCCATTTCCCGTAGGTCAGCTTTTGACTGCAGCACGCGGCCCTGAGCCGGTGGCGAAGTGGCCTGGATGGGCCAGCCAGAGGTTCAGGGATGACTTTGGCCACCGGCAGCCAAAAAATCGTCCCACGTATCGATATCGCGGAACGACTCCAACTGCGGATCCACCCCCCGCAGCTCCGCCTCAGGCAGGATGCACACAAGGTGCGGTGCGCGGGTCTGCAAACTCTCAAGCAGCCCCCGGGGATCGCGGCGACCGCTGGCCAGATAGGCTTCGACGTCAGTCACTATTCTCAGATCCACCGCTGAAAGGAGCACCTGGGCGTGGCCCGCGACGAGCGGAACTGCCCACAGCGGCCCGCGCTCCCGGAGTTTGCTGGCAGAATGAGGCTTCTCTCCGCCGAGTGCCCCACACAGCAACCGGATCACCGCCGGGCTGAGCAGCGGCACATCGGCCGACACAACCAGCGCCTGCCGGGGGGCGGGCAAACCTTCCGAGGGCGCGGCGGAGACCGCGGCTCGCAGCCCATCGGCCAAACCTGCCAGCGGCCCCGACCCGGGCCGCGTATCGGTGACTACAGTCACGCCGGCGGGGAGCGGAGGGAGGACCTGTCCCGGGCTTGCCACCACGATCACCTCCCCCAGCTCACCCATCAACCGGGCGCAGACGCTCTCCACAAGCGAGCGGCCCGCCACCTGCAGCCAGATTTTTCCTCCCGGCACCGGCTTGCCGTCGCGCTTGAGACGGGTGGAGGATCCACCGGCCAACACAATGCCGATCGTACGGTGCTGCAGCGGGTGTGTACTCAGGGTGGCTATTCGAACGCCCTCCACGCTCCTGTGCCCCCTGTGGCGGCACGATTACACTTCATATCATCATCTCTACCCATTCGCCGGAGTCTCCGCCATGGCGCTGCGTTCTCTTGCCAATCATCTGCTGCTCTTGGCGTGCCTGCTGGCGACTGCGGCACGGGCTGATGAGCCGCCCCCGAGCGAGTCGCTTGAGCCGATTTTCAACAGCCACGATCTGACTGGCTGGAAAGTGCCTGCCGAGGATTACTGGCACGTGATCGACGGCGTTTTGGTCGGCGCCAGCGACGAGGCCAAACAGGGATCAATGCTCTACACAGAGGGTGTCTATGGCGATGTGATCGTGGAGAGTGAGGTGCGCTTCTCCGGCGAAATCGATAGCGGCATCATGCTGCGGCAGCCGGAACTGCAACTGCAGATCGGCATCTCGCGGAAGCTCAAACGCGACATGACCTGCTCCTTCTATACCGGCGGCTATCCGGAGGACGGGCAGGCCAAGCGCACTGACGAGCTGTGGAAGCCCAACGACTGGAACCGCATCCGCATCGAGGCCCGGGGAAACACGTTCACCGTCTGGCTCAATGGCCATGAGGTAACGCGGTACACCAATGCAAAGTACGCCCAGCCCGGGCCAGTGGGGCTGCAAATCCATGCGGGGGTCAAGATGAAAGTCGAGTTCCGCAACCTACGGGCCCTGCCGCTGTAGATCATCCTGCCGGAGATCACTTTCTGCAGGAGGAGAGCCTGCGGCAGTATCGATCCGCCGCCGGCTAGGCCTGCAAAAATCTGCCGATCCGGTCGAGGCCCGCGGAAAGCTTCTCCTCGGCGGCGGCGAATGACATCCGCACATGCCCCTCCGCCCCGAAGGCGCTGCCGGCCACCAGCGCCACATGCTCCTTCTCCAGCAAGGCCTCGCACCACTGGGCGCTCGTCGTGCCGTGGCGGCCGCGGGCAAGGGCTGCAGAGATATCGAAAAAGGCGTAGAAGGCCCCGCCGATGGTGGGCAGGCGCACGCCCGGCATCGCCGCCAGCCGGCCAGCCACCAGATCGCGCCGCCGCTGGAACGCCCGGCACATCTCCTGCACGCACTCCTGCGGACCGGTGAGGGCCGCCAAGGCTGCGTGCTGGCTGATGCTGCAGGGGTTGCTGGTCTGTTGGCTCTGCAGATTGCCAATCGCCTTGGACAGCGGCTCCGGGCAGATCGTCCAGCCGATGCGCCAGCCGGTCATGGAGAAGGTCTTGCTCACGCCGGCCACCACCACGGTGTTGTGGGCCAGCCCGGGACGCAAGGTGGCAAACGACACAGCCGGCCGGCCGTCGAAGACCAATTGATCGTAGATCTCGTCAGCCACCACCCCGAGATTCGCCTCCATGGCCACATCGGCCAGCGCCCCGAGTTCTTCGGCGGAGTAGACGACGCCGGTGGGATTGCTGGGCGAACAGAGCAGCAGCATGCGCGTGGCTGGTGTGAGCGCAGCCCGCAGCGCGGCAGGGCGAAGCTTGAAATCATCCTCGAGGCGGGTCGGCAGAATCACCGGTCGGCCACCGCAGAGTTTGATCAATTCCGCATAGCTGACCCAGTAGGGGGCCGGGACAATCACCTCATCTCCCTCATTGATCAGCGCTGTGAAGGCGTTGTGGAGCGAGTGCTTGGCACCGTTGGAGACAACCACCTGTGCTGCCGTCACCGGCAGACCGCTGCGGCGGGTGTAATCGGCGGCAACGGCCGCCCGCAGAGCCGGGATGCCGGCGGCAGGAGTGTATTTCGTCTTGCCAGCCCGGATGGCGGCCTCGGCAGCGCGGCAGATGTGTTCTGGGGTGGGGAAGTCGGGCTCACCCACCGAGAGGTCGATGACATCGACCCCGGAGGCAGCCATAGCCCCAGCGCGGGCTGCCATGGCCAATGTGGCCGATGGTTCAAGAGAAGCCATGCGTTGGGCCAACTGCAGCCCCGCAGACGGTCGTGGTGTCGAAGCCATGCTGGTAGGGAGGGCGCTCCTGTGACGGAATTGGGACCACACCATTTTGCGTGGCGAACAACCGCATGCCATGATACCAGCTTGGGCGATTTTTCCCAGCGTTTCCCACGTGACGTGGGCGCACAACGGCACTCACCGCGGAAACTCTTTTCATGCCTGCAGAAGCGATCGGGATGTGGCTCATTGGCGCCAAGGGGGGCGTGGCGACCACCGCCATGACGGGGCTGGCAGCGCTGGCTCGCCAGGCGGTTGAGCCAATCGGTCTGGTCACAGCCCTCGATCCCTTCACGCAACTCGATCTGGTCGGATTCGATCAGATCGTGGTGGGCGGCCACGATATCCGCTGCGGTCGACTGGAGGATGAGGCGCGGCGCATGTGGGTGGAGAGCCGGGCGATCACGCCGGAACTGCTCGACGGTGCCAGCGACTTCTTTGCCGCCGTCGAAACGCGTCTGCGCCCCGGCACGATCGTGGCGGCGGGCGACAAGATCTGCGAACTGGCCGATCCGGCAGTCGTCGCCGTCGTGGAAACTCCCCGGGCAGCCATCGCAAGAATCCGGGCCGACATCGAGGCCTTTGCCGCTGCGAACCGGTTGCGGCATGTCGTCGTGGTGAATGTGGCCTCCACCGAGCCCCCCGCTCCCCTGCCGATCCCCGGCTCCTATCGCGACCTCGCTCCGCTTCTGGACTCGGCCCAGACGTGTCCTGTGCCGGCCAGCAGCCTGTATGCAATTGCCGCGTTTGAAGCGGGCGCCTCCTACATCAACTTCACCCCGTCCACTGGCTCCACGCCGCCGGCCCTGTGCGAACTGGCCATGCAGCAGGGTGTTCCCCATACTGGCTGCGATGGCAAGACTGGCGAGACGCTCCTCAAAAGCGTCCTCGCGCCGATGTTTGCGGCACGCAACCTCGACGTGATGAGCTGGGTGGGCCACAACATCTTCGGCAACATGGACGGGAGGGTGCTGGACGACCCCCGCAACAAGGCCACCAAGGTGCGCAGCAAGGATCATCTCCTCGGCAGCATCCTCGGCTACGCACCGCAGACACACGTCTCGATCGAATACATCAAGAGCCTCGGCGACTGGAAGACTGCCTGGGACCACGTCCACTTCCGCGGCTTCCTGGGCACGCCGATGACGTTCCAGTTTGTCTGGCAGGGATGCGATTCAATCCTGGCCGCACCCCTGGTGATCGATCTGGTGCGGTTGGTGGAACGCGCTCACCGCGCTGGCGAGCGGGGCTCGCTGCCTTGGCTGGCATGCTTCTTCAAGAGCCCTCTCGGCGTGACGGAACAGGATTTCTCCAAACAGTTTGCGCTGCTTGAGGCATGGGCCCACGAGCTCGCTTCACGCACGTCGAAGCCCGCTGCGAGCGGGTGAATCAAACGCGCAAAAAACGCGCCGATGGATTTGATCGCAGCGCGCAAGAGTCATCTGAGCGGACCTCCACTCTGGAGGTCCGCAGCGCGGTCGCAAAAATTTTTTTGTTTTTTTGCGCGGACTTCTCTTGACAGTCTTTGATCGAATCCTTCACAACACATCAACTGATGTCGCGTTGCATTGTTGATGAACGGTTCGTGAAGCGGATTCGCTGATCGACGAAACGTTTCATCGAGACGATGCCGGGCGGCTGAAGCGGGTCTGGTTGCGGTGTGATGTCCACCCGGAAAGACATCGATGGGAAAGGCTTCGTCGATGCGGGTGCGGTTCGCCGCCCGGGCTCAGCCGGGGAGCGGTTCACGCGTGCGGGGAAGCCTTCCAAAAACAATACGTCGTCCGGTCCCTTCTTGAGAGTGCCCGAGGGATCGGCCGTGGGTTCTGTGTTCGGGCACTCGTCGTAAGGAGCCATCACTATGGCGAAGAAGAAGAAGGCAGCGGCCAAGAAGGTCGCCAAGAAGAAGAAGAAGTAACCCTCCTCCCTGGAGTTCGGTTCGGGCATGCCTGAACCATCGTTCTCCGGGGAAGTGTGAGCGTTCAGACGAGAAAGGCCGGCCCGGGCCCTTGGGCGCCCGGGCCGGCCTAATTTTTTTCCGCCGGGGCTGCGCACCTCCGAAAACAGCTCCACGCCGGGGCTGCCTGCCCCCGCTATCGGCCCGGCCCGCGGCAGGCGAAGATGGTTCGATGCCTGCCCACGAACAGCCGCCCGAATCATCTGCTTCCCCGCCGGACACTTCCCCCGCTGCCGATCCGGGGTTTTCTGCCGAGCCATCCCCGGCGCGCCGCGCCGATTTTCTGCTGGTAACCTGCCAGGGGGGCGCGGAGGAGATGCTCTGCCAACGGCAGAGGAAAATTCTTCCGCAATTGACCAAGGGGGTCTGGAGACGGGGTCTGGTCACCTTCCGTCTGAGTCCTCCCGGATCGACGGCTCCCCCGTTTGACCCGCCTGAAGATTTCTTCCCCGATCTGGTGTTTGCCCGCACTGTTGTCCGTTGCCTTGGCCAAGTGGCCGCGGCAGAGATGGCCCCGCGCTTTGCCGAGGTGGTGTCGCTTGCCGGTCGCCGCTACGACCGCGTCCATGTATGGAAGCGCGACGAGCGCATCGAGGCCGACAGCGAGGCTATCCGCTTGGAACTGCTCGCCCTCATGGCCGACGGCCCGTCGGGGTGCAAACCGCAGGCCGCAGCACTGGCCGAACCGGGCGATCTGGTTTTGGACATCGTGATTGATTCCCCAGAGCGCTGGTGGGTTGGCTGGCACCGCGCTGGTCGCCCCCACACCCGCTGGCCGGGCGGCTTTTATCCGCAGGCTCTGCCACCCGACAAGGTGTCGCGCGCATGGCTCAAGCTCGACGAGGCGCTCGCCACTCACGAACTGGTTCTCCCGCCGGGCGGGCGCGCGGTGGAACTGGGAGCAGCTCCCGGGGGCGCCTGCCAGCGTTTGCTCGAGGCGCAGCAACTGGTGACCGCGATCGATCCAGCCCTGGTCGATTCCCGCGTGGCGACGCTGCCGGGGTTTGTGCAGTGGCGCAAGCGCGCCCGCGATGTGCGGCTGAAAGAGTTCCGGGGGTTTGACTGGATCGTGGCCGACATGAATATCGATCCGGTGAGCACGCTGGAAGCGATCGGGCGAATCGTGACCGCTCCCGGTGTCCACCCGCAGGGGATCATCGCCACGCTCAAGCTGCCGCAGTGGTCGCGGGCCGAGGCCCTCGACACCTGGCTCGACCAGTTTCGCTCATGGGGTTTTGTCCCCCAGGCCCGCCAACTCTCCAGCGGTGGGCGGGAGGTTTGTGTTGTCGCTCGGCGCCAACGGCTCAGGCCGGCGCGGTCGACTGGTCATCCCGCCACACATCGGCAGGGTCGGTAAGACTCCCGGAGAGCAGGTGCAGCCGGCCGGCGACGGTATCGAGCACCAAGCTCCCGTCGCTGGCGATGCCCTGGCACCGGCCCCGCAGCTTTCGGCCATCGGCCTGATGCACCACCACATCCTGCCCGCTGAGCGCACAGAGTGGCTCGTACCGCTGTCGCAGCACCGCAGGATCCTGCTCCACATCCGCCAGCAGCCGGAGGAACCGCGGCACAAACTCCAGCAGGAGCACCTCCCGCGGCAGCACCCGGCCGGTGAGATCGGGCAACGTGATCAGCCGCTTCTGCAAACCGTCCGGTGCTTGGCGGGAACTGCCGCTGGTGTTGACACCGATCCCGAAGATCAGGCGGCTTCCCGCCACTGTTTCCACCAAAATGCCCGCCAGCTTCCGCCCCAGCACCTCCACATCATTGGGCCAGCGCACGCTGGGAACGAGCTCTGGTTCAAGCGCCGCCACAGCCTCGGCGAGCGCCACGCCGCACGCCAGCGACCAACTCGGCCGCGGTCCAGAGCCGCCCGGCACCGCTGCCGCCTCCAGCACGAGGCTCATAGCCAGACTGCCGGGGGCCTGCCACCACCCTGCCTGCCGCCGGCCGCGGCCGGCGGTCTGACGATCAGCCACGATCGCCACTGGCAAAAGCGCGGCGGGGTCGGCCGCCCACTCCCGGGCCCGATCCATGGTGGAGCCGGTCGCTGCCAGCTGTTCAAAGGCCCGCAGGCCGCAACCGGCCAGGAGCACCTCCCGCCGCAACGGATCAAAAGGAGCTTCATCTGCTCTTTGCTCGGTTGGGAGTCGCGCAGCCATCGGATGCCCTCACTCACCGTATTCCTCCAGAAAGGGCCAGTCCCCGCACACAAGCGCTGCGAAAGACTGGCCGGGGGAATTCCGGCAAGGAGGGGATTCTACGGGGTGGCCGGACAGATTCCACGCCCCCTGCGACCTTGACCCCCGCGTGAGGGCCGTGGTACTTCCCAACTTGAATCCTTTTTCTCATTCCATTTTCTTCAGGTGTGATGCGGTCCCCGGGGACCGCTCACCGCGGAAGTGCCGCTCGTGCGCCGTATTCTCCCACTGACGGGATGGTGGATATCGCTCGCCCTCTGCAGCGTCATGGCACCGCTGCGCGCCCAGACTGTCGCGCTGCCCTCGCCGGCTGCATCGTCGCTCGATCGCCTCGCACAGGCCCCCCCTTCACTCTCGCCACCTCCGGCCGGCTGGGATGCCTACGCACCCCAGGCAGCGCAGGTTTTTCCTTCAGCGCCCCAGACAGGCTCCTGGGCGCCTTCGGCACTGGGTGGACAACCGGGCTATCCGGGCTACTCGACGGCGCCTCCCTCGCTGGTGCCTCCGCAGGGGCCCGCCCCTGCCAATAGCTCGCTCCTCTCCAGCATCCCGGCGGTGCCCAATCCCATGGCCAGCCCCACCGTGCAGCAGACGATGCGTCTCTATCAGGGCGCTCGCGGCAGCTGGGCCTATCTCTACGGCAGCGGTGACGGCACCAGCGTGGGGGTGAATGAACTCGACACTACGGCCACCTTTGCGGTGCCCTTCTTCCACAATTCGCAGGCCAATCTCAACCATGCCCCGCTGTTGGTCACGCCGGGCTTCGGCCTGCAGTTGTGGGACGGCCCGCAGACGAGCAATTCCATGCAGGCTGACCTGCCGCCGAGCACCTATGACGTGTTTCTGGACGGCGCCTGAAACCCGCAGTTCACGCCCCTGTTTGGTGCTGAACTCGGCCTGCGGGTCGGCTTCTACACCAACTGGGATGTGTTCGTCTGGGAGAGCTGGCGCCTGATGGGCCGCGCGGTCGGCACGCTGCAGCTCACGCCTACGATGCAGGGCAAGGCCGGGATCGCCTATCTCGATCGCAATCAGGTCAAACTCCTCCCCGTGCTCGGCGTGACCTGGGTACCCAATCCAGACGCCCGCTACGACATCCTTTTCCCCGCTCCCAAAGCCTCACGGCGTTTCAGGGAGACCGCCAAACACTCGCTGTGGGGCTTCATGGCGGGTGAATACGGCGGCGGTGCGTGGACCTTCCGCCGCATGAACGGCTTCGGCAACACCGGCGAAATTACCCCCTTCGATTACAACGACATCCGGATCACCGGCGGGTGCGAGTGGATTCCCAAAACGCCCAACGGTTTGGCAGGGAGCGCCGAGGTGGGATATGTGTTCTACCGGCAACTCTACTACGTCAATCATTCGCCGCAGAGTTCGCAGATTCAGGATCTCAACGACACGTGGATGCTGCGCTTCAGCCTGGCCT
>Ga0114967_10001165_pt1 | contig 22003 bp, 23 predicted proteins | sample M_130628_MF_Meta_FD_92639 | JGI IMG/M metagenome (GOLD analysis project Ga0114967, IMG submission 92639) | Freshwater microbial communities from Lake Montjoie, Canada to study carbon cycling - M_130628_MF_MetaG | ecosystem: Environmental > Aquatic > Freshwater > Lake | place: Lake Montjoie... | reverse complement strand
GTCTTTCCTCAAGCGGAACATTCCGGGATATGAGCCCATGTTCTGACGCTGTCGCCCTGCTTTGCGATTATCCCGATTTGATACGCTAGAATGTGTCGATTCGCCATTTCCCTACCACTCTGTCGCCTGCCGAGATCAAGCCGACTTACGCTATGACAAAAACCCTGTCCGCCATCATCTGCTGTCTATGTCTTTTGATTGGCGGCGGCTTCTCCGTAACGCTCGCCAGCGCGGCGGAACTCGACAAAATCATCGCCGTCGTTGAAGACGACGTCATCATGCAGAGCGAACTCGATCAACTGGTCGGGAAAGCGCGTTCCGAAATCCGTAAACGAGGCAGCGAGCCACCGCCCAGCTACGTGCTAGAGCGGCAGGGGATGGAACGGCTGATTCTGCAGAAAATTCAGGTCCAACTCGCGGCGCGCACGGGTATCAAAGTCACCGAGGACGCGCTGGACAAGGCCATCAAGGACATCGCTCGAAAGAACAATTTATCCGACGATAAATTCCGGGAAATTCTTGCCTCGGAAGGCTACGACTTTAATGTATTCAGAGAGGATATCCGTCAGGAAATCCTGCTTTCCCGACTGCGCCGCGAGGAAGTGGACAAGCGCGTTCAGGTCTCCGATCGGGAAGTCGAGAACTATCTGACGAATCAGGCTGGAGGCGCGAGCAATGACGGTGAATATCAGGTCTCTCATATCCTGATTGCGATTCCCTCGGGATCCACCGAGTCTGAGCAGCGCAGGTCGCGTGAAAAGGCCGATCAGGCCCTCGAGCGCCTCAACAGCGGAGAGCCGTTCCGTCAGGTCGCAGTGTCGATGTCCGACGCCAGCGATGCACTGGATGGCGGCGAATTGGGCTGGCGCAAGCTGAGCGAGATCCCGTCGCTGTTTGCCGATGTGGTGCGGAATTATCAGGTCGATCAAACCAGCGGCGTCATTACCAGCAGCGGCGGGTACCACATCGTTCGGCTCACCGGCAAGCGTCGCGAGGACGCCGTGATGCTGGAGCAGACCCACGCGCGACACATCCTGATTAATACCTCTGACGACACGCGGGATAGCGATGCCATCTCGCGCTTACGGCAATTGCGCGATCGCATCGAAGGCGGCGAGGACTTTGCGTCGGTGGCGAAGACCCACTCAGACGACCGCGCTTCAGCCCTTCAGGGCGGCGATCTGGGCTGGGTCAGCAAAGGTCAGATGGTCCCGGAATTTGAAGAAGTGATGACCAGCAGCCCTATCGGCGAGCTTAGCCAAGCCTTCCATAGTGAATTCGGCTGGCACATTCTGCAGGTGCTCGAACGCCGTAAGTACAATGGCACGGCCGAAGTAAAAACGGCCAAAGCACGCGAAGCCATCATGCAACGCAAACGCGAAGAATCCTTTCAGGAGTGGCAGCACCGATTGCGCGACGAGGCCTATGTCGAGCTCCGTACCGCAAAGGACTAGCACCTCCCTGACGCTCGCAGTGACACCCGGGGAACCCGCAGGTATCGGGCCCGATATTGCACTCGCACTTGGCGCGCGCGACCTCGGCATCCGCGTGGCCTGGGTGATAGACCCCACGTTACTCGCTGCCAGAGCCTCGGCGCTGGGGATGCAATGCGAAATCTCCGAGTTTGATTCGGCCACCCCGGTTCATCGAGGCGGGCACTTTGCCGTATTACCAGTCAAGCTCGCTGCGCCAGTGATTGCGGGCAAGCCAGACACGGCAAACAGCCCCTACGTTCTGCAATGTCTCGACCAGGCCATCGCGGGCTGTTTGAGCGGCGAGTTCGCGGCGATGGTCACCGGCCCTGTGCATAAAGGGGTTATCAATGACGCCGGCATTCCGTTCACGGGGCATACCGAATATCTGGCGGCCGCCGACAACGGCGCGCGCACGGTCATGATGCTGGCGACCCCCAAGCTACGTGTGGCGCTAGTCACCACGCACGTCCCCTTGGCGAAAGTGCCGGCGCTGATTGATGCCGCCGCCGTCAGTTTTGTGCTCGATACCGTCAGGCGGTCCATGGACGATTATTTCGGGATTGAACATCCAAGACTGAGCGTCTGTGGCCTCAATCCTCATGCTGGAGAAGGCGGCCATATGGGGCGAGAAGAAATCGACCATATCGTTCCCGCGCTGCTCAAAGCCCGCGATAAAGGATGGCAGGTGACCGGGCCATTTCCCGGCGACACAGCGTTTACGGCCGAGGCGCTGGACAGGACCGATATAGTGGTCGCGATGTACCACGATCAGGGCTTGGGGCCTCTGAAGGCGTTGGGCTTTGGCGATGCGGTGAACGTCACGCTGGGCCTGACGTTTGTCCGCACCTCGGTCGACCACGGCACTGCGCTGGCGTTAGCCGGCACAGGCAAAGCCAGCGCCTCAAGCCTGCTCGCCGCATTTGAAATGGCTCGCGCCATTGCCATTCGCCGGGCGACAGCGAAGTCCCGCTCCGCGTGAGTCAATCACCGGAACGGCATCGTGCCAAGCGACGATTCGGCCAGAATTTTCTGGTCGACGAAAGCGTCATTGCGAATATCGTGGGCTGTGTGGGCCCCCTGCCCACTCAGCATTTGCTGGAAATTGGCCCGGGGCTAGGCGCGCTCACGCAACCCTTACTGGCAAGCGGCGCGCATCTGACCGCGCTTGAGATCGACCGCGATCTAATAGGCAAACTGGCCGGCCGCTTCGCGGCCTACCCGCGGCTGCGCTTGCTGCAAGCCGATGCGCTTGAATTTGACTTTGCTACCGCAGCCGATGGGCTCGAGAAGATCAGAATCATCGGAAACCTTCCCTACAACATCTCGACACCACTCCTGATTCGCCTGCTAGCGGCCTGCCACAAGCTGCAGGATTTGCATGTGATGGTGCAAAAAGAAGTGGCACTGCGCTTGGCGGCCGAGCCCGGCACGGCTGATTTCGGCAGGCTAACCGTCGCGGCGCAGTCAGTTTGTGACGTGGAGTTGTTATTCGATATTGAGCCCGAGAGTTTTCGACCTGCGCCGTCTATCGTCTCGAGCATTGTGCGACTGACGCCACGTCAGTCATTGCCATCGAACGAGACCTTACTCGTGCTGGAACGCGTGACCCGCATTGCCTTCGCACATCGACGCAAGATGATCCGGCATACCTTGGGGCAGGCATTTACAGCGCAAGAATTAAGCGGTCTCGGTATCGAGATGACGGTCAGGCCCGAAAATCTTTCGGTAGCGCACTACGTCGCGCTGGCGTCCTTGGAAATGACCCGAGAACGCCAGGCCTGAAGCCGCGGGACCCTTAAGCGCGATGACGCAGAAACGCTATCACGGGCGCCGTATCGACCGTCCGCCCGTGCCAGATTTCAAATGCGTCCGCGGCCTGCTCCACAAGCATCCCGAGTCCATCCAAAGGATTGTGCACGCCGTTAGCTTGCGCCCAGCGCTGAAAAGGCGTCATTTCCCGTGCATAGACCAAGTCGTAACAGCGGGAGTGCGAATCGATCAAAGACGGGGACAGCGTCAGCGCGTTGTCCACCCCAACGCCGACCGAGGTCGAATTCACCACCACATCGAATGCTACGGAGACCTCTGCATCCATGGCCAGCACCGGCAGCGCATGCTTCGCGGCAAGCTGCTCGGCGCGCGCCTGCGTGCGGTTCATCAACGAAACTTGACTGGGTGACTCTGCGAGCAACGCCGGCAATACCCCCCGGGCGGCACCGCCGGCGCCTATCAGCAACACGGAGCGATTGCGGATAGAGACCCCGTGGCAGGCCAAGTCGCGAAGCAAGCCAGTGCCGTCTGTGTTGTCGGCGTGAATCACGCCAGACGCATCAAACCACAGGGTGTTGGCAGCACCAGCCACTTTCGCGCGAGGATGAATCTCACCGGCCAGCGCCACCGCCTCTTCTTTCAGGGGCAGCGTAACGTTTAGGCCAGTGACACCCGATTCTCTGCATTCGCGCACAAAACTCAGGAGCGTCCCCGGCTGCACTTCCCGCTTGCGATACTCAAGGGCGAGACCACACTGCTCGGCAAACAGACGGTGGATGACGGGGGACCGGCTATGGGCAATCGGCGAGCCCACAACGAAGCAGCGACGGGTCATAGTGCCGCTGCGCCAACGAACGCATCGGGCAGTTGGCGCAATTAGATGCCCTGCTCTTCCGTGCCACCCTTCAACACAAAGGTCTGAAAGCCGCGTTCGTTGAGCAGAAAGGCCGCCGCCGAACTTCTGCGGCCAGTGTCGCAGTAAACGATATAGGGTATCGCGGAATTAAGGCTCTCCACCTTCAGTCGCAACACGAATAAGGGGATGTTGAGACTTCCAGACAATCCATTGTTGGCATGCTCGCTCTCCAAGCGAACATCAAGCCACCGGGCCCCTTCCTGAATCTTTGCCGCGGCTTCTTGCATGCCGATCCAGTTAATCATGGGCTCTTTAAGCAACGCGATGAAATCTTCCTTGGCGAGTCGCATCAGAAAGCCGTCGGTCTCCATGATAATCGTGGCGTTGCGCTTGGCTTCCGAGAGCAGCGCCTCCTCGCCAAAGGCATCGCCATCTTTGAGCGTTGCCAGCGTGAGCTCGGCGCCAGTCTTGGACGTTCTGGAGACCTTGGCCCGCCCTGATTTGATGATGTAGTAGTAATCGCCTTCGTCACCCTGACGGATAACCATCTCCCCGGCCCGCTTGGGTACCTCCTGCATCCGCATGAACATCGCCTGGATGTTAGCCGGTGGAATCTGCAGGAACACTTTCGATTGGAGAATGCGGGTCATCCAATCACTGTCGTCGTCATCGCTCGCCGGCGACAGCTGAATTTCATTGACTTCGATCCCTGAAAGTTGATCCCAAGTCAGCAGGATGTCCAGAAGGTCCGAATCCAGACGGGTGATCTTGCAATCAGTCCTGGCTTTGGCGGTGTGTTTCCGGGGCTGATTGTTGGCCAGTGCGTACCGCGCGGTTTCACTGCGTTCAGCGACGATGGTTTCCCCGGCGCTGTCGATCAGGGCCACCTGCCCTTCCAAGAGATAGACGGACTTTCGGTCAACCTCGCCGGCTTTGAAAATCGTCCTTCCGCTAGGCACATCCTCGACGAAGGCCTTGCCTGACAATTCCTGAAAGTTCTCGCTGTTCAGCGCGTTAGCGGGAACGAGGGTGCGCAGAAGCGACTTATCGACGAGTTTTGCGTCGGCCATGGTTGAATGCGTGCTCGCGACGGTTAGGGTTAAACAGGATTCCGCTGGAGTTTTCTAAAGCTCGCTTGGCTTGTACGGACACAGCGTGGATCCTATTGTATGCATGCGACCGAGCGTTTGAAAGTTAAATGACCCAGCACAAAGTGAAACCCGTACCCGTAGTTCTCAAGCAGGAAATCTCGAATGAACAAACCAGTATGCGCACAGAAAGCCCCGATCAAGGTTGACCTCGAGCCGGGCCAATATTGGTGGTGCTCATGCGGCCTATCAAGCAAGCAGCCCTTTTGCGACGGATCCCACAAGGGCACTGAGTTCACCCCGCAGGCGATCAAAGTGGAGACCGCGCAAACGATGTGGCTCTGCGCCTGCAAGCAGACCCAAAAAGCACCACTCTGCGACGGGGCTCATAAGGCTTTGTAGTCGGGCATCTGTGTCCATTGGGGCATCCCGGCAGGCGGATGCACGTCATCGCGCGTTGCGGCTACAAGCTGTAGGCGCGCTCCCCATGGTCCACCAAGTCCAGACCTTCATTTTCTTCTTCGGCGCTAACGCGCAATCCAATGGTCGCCGCCAACACCTTGAGCACGGCCCAGGTCACCACGGCACTCCAGGCTGCGGTAACGGCCACGGCCAGAACCTGAACACCGAGTTGCCCCGTAATCGTTTGCCCGGCCGCTAAGCCCGAACCGCCGAAGTCGGTCGCGACGAAGAGACCCGTGACCACTGATCCGAAAATGCCGCCCACGCCATGCACGGGGAAGACATCCAACGAATCATCAATACGGAGCACACGCTTCACGTAGTGGGTCGCGAAATAGCAGATGGTGCCCGCCAACGCGCCAATGACAATCGCCGCCCAAGGCGCCACAAATCCCGACGCCGGGGTGATGGTGCCAAGGCCCGCCACCATGCCCGTGACGATCCCAAGAACGCTAGGCTTGCCATAGCGACGCCACTCGATCAGGCCCCAAGCCAAGGCCCCGGCCGCAGCGGACAGGTGGGTTGCAAGCATGGTCATTCCGGCGTTGCCGTTCGCGGCGAGTGCGCTACCGGCATTGAACCCAAACCAACCAACCCACAGCATGGCCGCACCGGCGACTACGAGCGTCATGTTGTGAGGCGGCATTGCGCTGTCGGGGAAGCCGCGTCGAGGACCCACCATGAGCGCCGCTACGAGCGCGGCGACTCCCGCGTTGACGTGCACCACAATGCCACCCGCGAAATCCAGCACGCCGCGTTGAGCGAGCCAACCCCCACCCCAAATCCAATGGCACACCGGCACGTAAGCGAACAGAAACCAGGCGGCGCTGAACAGCATGGCGGTCAGGAATTTCACGCGCTCCACAAAGGCGCCGATGATGAGCGCCGGCGTAATAATCGCGAAGGTCATCTGGAACATCAGATAAACGGTTTCCGGGACATCGCCGGTCATGGAGTCGCGCTGAATATCCAGCAACAAGAACTTTCCTGCGCCCAGATAATCATTGAATTGGCCGCCGGCCCCGAAGGCCAATCCGTACCCGCAGGCGAACCAGAGCACCGAAATCAAGCAGGTAATCGCAAAACACTGCATCAAAACGGAGAGCGCGTTTTTGCTGCGAACCAGACCGCCATAGAAAAAGGCGAGGCCAGGTATCGTCATGAACAGCACCAGCGCGGTCGAAACGAGGAGCCACGCGGCGTTCCCCGCGTTCAAGTCGCCGTCCGCCCACGCCAGTTGGCTCGATGAGGCCAGTGTAAAAAAGCCAAAAACCGCGCTTTTGCGCATCATGGGTGACCTCCGACCTGAAAGGCAGCGATGGTGGGACAGCATTAGGGACAACAAAGACCTGACGCATCGCCCCAACCGCCCCAGAAGAGGGCTTTCACAAGGGCTAACGCCGAATCAGGCGGCCAGTTTAGTGCAGGACACTTGAGTCGGAAACCTGAGCGAGGACAGGACGAGACCCGACAAGGCGGATGCCGAGTGCAGGAAGGGACAGGCTCCGGCGAGAGCGCAGAGCATGAGGCAATAGCCTAGGAGAGAGTGCTGCACTCACCCGGGTTGGAAGCCCCGGGGTGAGCACAGTGATAAACAGGGCTTGGGAGAATCGCTTTACAGCGCGTCGACGCCAGTTTCACCGGTCCGAATGCGCATAACGTTGATCAGTTCGGTGACAAAAATCTTGCCGTCACCAATCTTGCCCGTGTTTGTCGCCTTAGCGATGGCGTCAATGACTTCATCGACCTTGTCGTCAGCAACGGCAACTTCGAGTTTTGATTTCGGCAGGAAATCTACAACGTATTCAGCGCCGCGGTAGAGTTCGGTGTGACCTTTCTGACGGCCGAACCCTTTCACCTCGGTGACGGTGAGGCCTTGCACGCCGATATCCGACAGCGCTTCCCGGGCGTCATCGAGTTTGAAAGGTTTAATGATCGCTGTCACAAGCTTCATAGTCTCACTCCGGATTTGGTGGTTCGTTCGCCTCGCGGTGTTTGTTATCGCGCCTCGTGTGAATTCGAAGTCGCTACCGTGTCCATGCCCAGATGAGAGATTCCTGCACCTCGCCTGAACTCCCCGACCGCGTGCTTGACAGTCGTACTATAGCCCATGCACGTTCGGCTTTCGGGGAGGCGTTAGAGCGGATTGGCCTTTCAATGGTTTGTATAGGACGCCACCAATCTAGCAGCTAGCGTGCCAGCAACGGCAAAAGCGTCGAGACTGAGCCTAATCTCGACATGAGTGTCAATTTGGGGGGTGAACGATGATCTTTGCAGCGTCCAAAACACGTCAACGAACCCCGACGATGCACTAAAAACGTCCTAAAGCCGGGCGTCGCGCATGACGCCGCGCCGGCCATGGACTGCAATTTGTAAAGGAGCCGCTGAAATGGCCATCAATTCAGAAATTCTCGAAAAACTCCTCGACCAGTTCGGCGAGTTCTTCAAACGCCCCGACCCGGCAAGCCGGGAAGAATTAAGGAGCCTGTTCTCGACATTACTCACCTCCTCACTCGCCCGCATGAATCTCGTCACCCGTGAGGAATTCGATGCCCAGGCGGCGTTACTGGCCCGAACGAGGACGAAACTCGAAAACCTGGAGCGCGCCATCGAGGCGCTTGAAGCCCCGAATCAATAACGGGGAGAATCGAGGGCGACGATAACCGGGCTTCCTGATCTCGGGACGTCAACTTCGCCAGCAATCGTGGCAGCGCAAGGACGCGCGGCCCTAATTAATTTCACAGGATGTGAACCATGGCCATCGCCATTACCCATAGCCGGGCCCAATTCGGGATCGACGCCCCGGCGGTCGCAATTGAAACTCACCTGACCAACGGCCTGCCGGCGTTCAATTTGGTTGGCCTACCGGAAACCTCGGTAAGAGAAAGCAAGGAACGCGTCCGCTCCGCCATTCTCAACGCTGGTTTTGAGTTTCCAGCCCGCCGGATCACGATCAGTCTGGCGCCGGGCGATCTCCCCAAGGAGGGCACGCGCTACGATCTGGCTATCGCACTCAGCGTACTGGCCGCTTCGGGGCAATTACCGACCAGCGCATTGGACCAGTTTGAGGCAGTCGCAGAACTGGGCCTTACCGGAGAACTGAGGGAGGTTCGAGGGCTCTTACCAGCCGCCCGCGCTTGCCAGCTCGCGGAGCGCTGGCTGGTCACCGCGCCGGGCAATGCGTCGGAGGCTCTACTGGTCCGGCAGCTCAAGGTCCTGCCAGCGCCAAATCTCGGCGCACTGTGCGCTCACCTTAACGCGACCCGCCCGCTGAGCTTCGCCAGCAGGCCGTCGGGACCGGCTGGCACGCTGCCCGCGAATCACGTCGATCTGGCCGATGTCCAAGGTCAGTTTCTCGGCAAGCGCGCGCTTGAAGTCGCCGCCGCCGGCGGCCATAACCTGCTGTTATCCGGCCCGCCCGGCACCGGCAAAACCATGCTGGCCAGCCGGCTGACCGGGCTCCTGCCGCCGCTTGAGGATGAGCAAGCCTATGAGGTGGCGGCGATCCATTCGGTGGCTGGCCTCGCGCGCAGCCACCACGACTGGCAACAGGCGCCCTTTCGGTCGCCCCACCATACGTGCTCAGCCCCCGCTCTGGTCGGTGGAGGTTCAAGTCCGCGGCCGGGTGAGATTTCTCTGGCACACCACGGCGTGCTTTTTCTCGATGAACTGCCCGAGTTCGGGCGGCGAGTGCTTGATGTCCTGCGAGAGCCCCTCGAGACCGGCCACGTGACCATTGCGCGGGCGAGCAGGACGCTGGATTTTCCCGCGCAGTTCCAGCTCGTTGCGGCGATGAACCCTTGCCCCTGCGGCTTCTTCGGCGACCCCACAGGGGCCTGTCGCTGTACCCCAGAAGTCGTCCGCCACTATCGGTCAAAAATATCCGGGCCTTTGCTCGATCGCATCGACATCCAGATCGAAATTGCGCGCGAGAGAAATTGGTTAAGCGCCGCATCGACCACCATTCCCGAGACGTCGACGGCAGTGCATCAGCGGGCGCTCGCCGCCCGGCAGCGACAACAAGCACGGCAGCGCAAGCTCAATCATTTTCTAAGCGCATCGGAGCTTAAGCGCCACGTCGTTTTGAAGCCCCACGCGGAAGCGTTCCTGCGCCAGGCGTTTGACCATTTCAAACTGAATCCGCGCAGCTACCACCGTTTGCTGAAACTGGCGCGGACCATCGCTGACCTCGCGGCGCGAGATGAAGTGGCCGAAGAAGACCTGAGCGAAGCGCTCGCCTTGCGGCGCATGGACCTGTCCGGGACGCAAGGGCTTGGCCGCGCCAGCTGATCTGCCTTTACGCCGATCGCCGGATTCTCTACAGTCCATGTCCGATTGAAAATCACGGACGTCCCTAGCGTGCCCCAAACCTCTCACGCCGTTAGCGTCAGCGCGCACAGCACCTATCTGGCGGAACAGTCGGATCCAGCGCGGTCACGCTTTGTTTTCGCGTACACGGTTACGATCGAAAACACCGGCCGAGTCACCGCGCAACTCATCTCCCGCCACTGGATCATCAGCGATGCCCTTGGCAAGGTGCAGGAAGTGCGCGGCGAAGGCGTTGTCGGCCAGCAACCGGTGCTCGCGCCAGGCGCCGTGTTTGAGTACTCCAGCGGCGCTGTGCTGGAAACCCCGCTGGGGAAGATGGAAGGCAGCTACCAGATGATTGGCGAAGACGGACTCCCGTTTGAAGCGCTGATTGAGGCCTTCCGCCTGTCCGTTCCCAATGTCCTGAATTGACCACCCCTCGGGAAGCTTGATCGTTGAGTACCTACGTCATTGGCGACGTACAGGGCTGTTACGGCGATTTAATCGCACTCCTTGAGAAAGTAAGCTTCGACCCGTCGCGCGATAGCCTCTGGCTCACCGGCGACCTTGTGAATCGCGGGCCGCAATCGCTCGCCGTGCTGCGCTATGTCCGGCAGCTGGGCAAGTCTGCCGTGGTGGTGCTGGGCAACCACGACCTCCATCTGCTGGCGTGTCGCATGGTGCCCGCCATCAAACCGCGCAAGCGCGACACCCTCGATGAGACTCTGCGTGCGCCAGACTGCGATGAACTGCTTGACTGGCTCCGCAGCCAACCCCTACTTCATCACGATGCTCGGCTAGGCCTCACCATGGTCCATGCCGGACTGCCACCGCAATGGCGGCTGGATGAAGCGATCGGCTATGCCGCAGAAGTCGAAATCCTGCTCCGGAACAACACCTGCAGCGCGTTTCTGGGCGCGATGTACGGCGACCAGCCCACCCGCTGGCGGAGCGATTTGGCCGGCAGTGAACGCAGTCGATTTATCGTGAACTGCCTGACGAGAATGCGCTTCCTGACCCGCGACGGCGAACTCGAATTGCGCGCCAAAGGCGCACCCGATCGCAAGAACAATAACCTGCGCCCCTGGTTCGCAGTGCCCATGCGACACAACCACGAAGACAAGCTCGTCTTCGGCCACTGGTCGACCTTACGGCTCAGCGCGGAAGATGAAGCAAAGTACAACGTGATTGCGCTAGACACCGGCGCGGTCTGGGGCGGCGAGCTCACCGCCTGGTGTGTGGAGACCAACGAACGGTTTCAGGTCTCAGGCAGCACGCCGGTAGCATTGGACGAATAAGGCGCGCCCTCGCGCCGCTCCAGCACCACAAAGTCACAGGCATATTCGTTTTTATCGTCGGCCGCCTGCGAGGTCCGGCTCACTTCCAGCCACTCCTCGCGCGCGAAAGCGGGAAAGCACACGTCACCTGACGTCGCCGCATCCACCTCCGTTAGGAACAGGCGCGAGGCCAGCGGTAAGGCCGTGGCGTAAACGCGCGCGCCGCCCACCACCATCACTTCATCCACTTCGCTACACATGCCGAAGGCGGCATCCAACGAGGGCACAACCACGCAACCCGGGGCGTGGAATTCGGGATCTGTCGTGAGCACGATATTCAGGCGATCGGGCAAGGGGCGGCCAATCGACTCATGCGTGCGCCGCCCCATGATGATGGGGTGCCCGCTGGTGATCTCGCGAAAGCGGCGCAGGTCGGCCGACAAGCGCCAAGGCAAGGCGCCTTCCCGGCCAATGGTGCCCAGCCGATCCAGCGCTACCACGAGATTGATTCGCACCGGCCTAGCTCACACCGCAATAGGCGCCGGAATTCCCGGCAGCGGGTCGTAGCCCACCAGTTCAAAGTCTTCGAAGCGGAAATCAAACACCGAACGCACCGCCGGATTGAGCCGCATTTGCGGGAGCGCCCGCGGGCTGCGGGTGAGTTGCAGATCGGTCTGATCGAGATGATTGAGGTAGAGGTGGGCGTCACCCAGCGTGTGCACGAAATCACCCGGCGCGAGATCGCAGACCTGCGCGAGCATCATCGTCAGCAGCGCGTAGGAGGCAATATTAAACGGCACACCCAGAAAAATGTCCGCGCTGCGCTGATACAGCTGGCAGGACAAACGCCCTTCAGCCACATAGAACTGGCACATGACATGGCAGGGCGCGAGCGCCATCGCCGGCAGTTCGGCTACGTTCCACGCGCTGAAAATATGCCGCCGCGATTCCGGGTCGCGTTTGAGGCCCGCCACCAACTCACCGATTTGGTCGATCGTTTGGCCTTCAGCCGACTGCCAGCGTCGCCATTGCACGCCATAAACAGGCCCCAGTTCCCCGTTTTCATCTGCCCATTCGTCCCAGATGCTCACGCCATGCTCGCGCAAATAGGCGACATTCGATTCGCCGCGGAGAAACCACAGCAACTCGTGGATGATGGACTTCAGATGCAGCTTTTTTGTGGTGAGCAGCGGAAAGCCGGCGCCGAGGTCGAAACGCATCTGATAGCCAAACACGCTGAGCGTGCCGGTACCGGTGCGGTCGCCACGACGCACACCGTGGTGACGAACATGACGCATCAAGTCGAGATACTGCTGCATGCTGGCTCAGTTCCTGTCTGCGGGCGGCACCACCGCGCCGCGTGACCAGATAAAAATCCCGACGCCGACCGCAATCATGGGCAGGCACAGCACCTGCCCCATGGTCAGCCAGCCTCCCCACAGGTAGCCCAGTTGGGGATCGGGTTCGCGGACAAATTCCACCGCAATCCGGAACACCGCATAGACCACCAAAAAACTCGCCGACACCACGCCGGCCCGCGAACTCCGCCGCCGCACCCAGACCAGCACCAGAAACAGCACGAGCCCTTCCAACACGGCTTCGTAAAGCTGGGACGGATGTCGCGGCACACCGCCGGCAGCCGGGCTAGTAAAAAGCACGCCCCACGGCAAGCGCGTCGGCGCGCCCCACAGTTCCTGATTGATGAAATTGGCAATGCGCCCCAGCCCGAGCCCGATGGGCACCACGGGCACCAGAAAATCACAGCACACAAAAAACCCGCGCCCGGTGCGTCGGGCAAACCACAGCATGCCGGCCACAAACCCCAGCACGCCGCCGTGGAAAGACATGCCGCCGCGCCACACGGCCAACATATCCGTCGGGTTTTCAAGATAACTGGCCAGATCGTAGAACAGCACGTAGCCCACGCGCCCGCCCAGTACGGCGCCCATTGCGGCATAGAAGACGAGGTCGGCCACCGCATCGCTTTGCCATTCCGCGCGGCTCGCACGACGCGTCAGCAAAAACCACCCCAGCGCGATGCCCACCAGATACGCGAGCCCGTACCAACGCACGGGCAAGGGCCCAATCTCGAAGGCAATCGGGCTGATGTCTGGGAACTGGATCATGGTCCGGATTCTAGCATGCAGGTTTCGACTGGCCGCCCCGCCCGAGTTCGGTCCCGGCACGCTGCGCCGAGGCGCGGTCTGAGGCATCAGCGTGAGCGCAACGGCCCGCTCGCGGAGTGTCGAAACAGCCGCCCACCGCAGTATAGTGCTGCCCCATGAAGTTCCCCGCACACTCCGGCCGGCGCCATAACCCGCAGGCCTGCTGGCTCGCCCTCGCGCTGATCGCCTGCAGCCCGGTATTCGCCGACGAATCGGCGGCCGTCACCAACGCCCACATCGCCAAAAAACTCGACCCCTCCGACTTTCGTTCCCGCTTTGAGCTGCGAGACCGGCTGCAGGAACCGCAAACGGGCGGTCTGCGCAACACGCTGGTGCCGCGCATGGAGTTTGCGTTCAGCAAGCAGTTAGTGGTGCGCATCGAAACCCCGGTGATGGTCTTCGACGCCGGTCGGCCGGGCTTTGCCACGCAGGGCGGCATGGGGGATTTGCTCGTCCGCGCCAACGTGCGGCTGTTCCGCACCGCCCACACGGCGCTGGTCGCGGGCTACGAATTTACCTTCGATACCGCAAGCGAAAAATTTCTCGGCACCGGGCACCACGCGGGCGGGCCTTTGATATTCATCTCAATCGACGAGCCCCGCCTGCACACCACGTTTTTCCCGCTCATCCAGCACATGCAGTCGTTTGCCGGCGACCCCTCCCGCAAGGAGGTCAACTACACCATGACGCGGATGTTCGCCTTGACCCGCTGGCCCGAGCGCTTTTATTCGGCCACCGAATTTTCGATTTATTTCGACCACGTCCGCAACAAGGAAGGCGCGACATTGGAACTGGAAGGCGGACGTTTCATCAATTCGCATGTCGCATTGTGGGCGCGCCCGGGATTTGGCAATTGGGGCGACAATCTGCCCCAGGTCTATAACTGGAACATCGAATTCGGGATGCGCTATCTGTTTGACTGAATGACCGCCGACCTGTCCTCGCGGCAACGGCGGCAACCCCTGAACACACATCACTGGCACGGGCTGAGAGCAGCCCTCTGAGCGAGGTCTTCATGAACGAGCGAGTCAGTCCCCCCCCCGTCTCTCCGCCGCCGGCCACGCCCTGGCTCCATGGTCTGCGTTCAAACCCGGACGACCGCCCGCAGTTTTTTCAGGACCTCATTCAGCGTTACGGCGACGTGGTGCACTGGCGCTTTCTGTTCGACGTCTTTCTGCTGAATCACCCGGACGATATCAAACGCGTGCTCAGCGCGCCGTCCGAGAAATTCTCCAAGGGCACCCTCGACTACCGCATCCTCGCGCTGTCGCTCGGCAACGGTTTGGTGACAAACGACGGTCCGCACTGGGTGTATCAGCGCAAGCTGATGCAGCCGCTGTTTCATAACCGATCAATCAACCCCTTCGACGAACCCATCAACCGGCTCACCAACGCGCTGGCCGAGCGCTGGGTCCGCCTGCCGGCCGGGCAGTCGGTGCTGATGGAGCGCGAAATGGGCAAGCTCACCTTTGAAGCGGTAGGCACCACGCTCTTTGGGGTCGACATCGAGCAGCACGCCGACGAGATCTCCAAAGTGCTGGAAGTGGTCAATGTCTCCACCCAGGAACTGCGTTCGATCCTGCTGCTGCTCCTGCCTTGGTTGCCGCTCAAACATACCCGCGCCTCACGCGACGCCGTGGCCAGGCTCGACCGCATCGTTTTCGGCATGATCAACGCCCGCCGTGCCAGCAGCGAGCGCCGCGACGACATTCTCGACCGGCTGCTGGCCGCCCGTGACGAAGACACCGGCGCCGGGATGGACGAGCGGCAAATCCGCGATGAAGTCGTCACGCTGCTGCTCGCCGGCCACGAAACCTCATCGAACGGATTAGCTTGGACCTTCTGGATGCTCACCCAGCATCGGGACGTCGAGGCGCGCCTGCTCGAGGAACTCTCTACGGTGCTCAACGGCCGCCCCGCGCTGAGCAGCGACCTGCCCCAACTGCCCTATCTCAAACAGGTCGTGCAGGAATCGATGCGCCTGTTACCCCCGGTGTGGGCGATTGCCAGAAAGTCACATCAGGACGAAATCTTTCAGGGCTATCGCGTGCCCGCCGGGGCCTACATCACGATTCCCATCTATGCGCTACACCGGCATCCAGAATTCTGGCCCGACCCGGAGCGCTTCGATCCCGAACGCTTCAACCCCAACCGCACTGAGCCCCGCCATTCTTACTGCTACATTCCGTTCGCCGCCGGCCCCCGGACCTGCATCGGCGCCGGCATGGCGATGCTCGAAATCCAACTGGTGATCGCCAATCTCCTGCCGCGCTTCCGCATGGACGTCGCGCCCGGCGCCCGCATCGAACCGGCCGCCAAAGTCACGCTCACGCCCAAATTCGGCATGCCGATGATCGTCACGCCGCGCCAGGCTACTGAATGCTGACCCTGGATTGCTTGCGCTCGAGTCGAATCTGTTGGCGCCGACCAGATCCCAGACGGCTTGGTCCCCAAAAATGAGGCGTCAACAGCCACGCTGTTGAGAAGGCGGCACATGCTAGCAACGTGTTGCTCGGCGCCTTGGCCAAGCAATCTCGATAGCTGACGGCCGCTAGACACCGAGCCGCGGTTTCGCCGTCGTCTTGTTATCGCAGGGACCACCGTCACCACGCTCTGCGCCGAAGGCGCATGCAAGCCTGCCAACGCACAATATCAAGCGACGAGCTAGCGTTTTTCAGGTGCTTAATTTCGGAGGACAAGCATTAATCGCCATCTATTCAGGGCAAAAAATGCAGTGACCCGGTTCGGTTGTTCGGCGTTGGAACCGGCGATAGTATGCGGCTCCCCTTCCGCCCCGGAGACTGGCGAGCTTGCAGCCGTGACGCTTCCCCCCGATTCGAAGGCTCGCCGGTTCTTGCGCAATCCCCTCGTCGGCAATGTTCTGGCGCTGTATGCGATTCAGGGTCTCAACTACCTGTTACCGCTGGCGCTATTGCCCTACCTGCTAAGAGTGCTAGGGGCCCAAAGCTATGGCGCGCTCGTGCTCTCGCAAGCACTCATGGGCTACGCGGTGGTCCTGACGGATTTTGGCTTCAATTTCACAGCCGCCCGCGATGTGTCGATAGCCCGCGGTGACCCCAAGGCGGTCGCCCAAATTTACTGGACCACCGTTGCCGCAAAGGGGCTCCTGCTCGCCGTGGCGATGCTCGTGCTTATTGTGGTGGTGTTAGCAGTGCCTTCATTTCGGATTCAATGGCCCATCTTCATGGCGTCAAGTCTGATGGTGTTTGGCAACGCAATTTTTCCGCAGTGGTATCTGCAAGGTCTGGAACGGCTCAAGGATGCGGCATTGATCCAGTCAATCGCGAAAATAGTGCTTGCAGCCGCGACTTTCGCGCTGGTCCATTCGCCCGCCGACGTCTGGCTCGCGGCGGCACTGGCGGGAGCACCGCATTTACTCGGCGTTGCGGCCGCAATAGTGCTCCGACGGCCGCTCTATCCCGACCAGTTTTACCGTCCCGGGCGGGCAGATGTCCTTCGGGCCCTACACGGCAGCTGGCATATGTTCGCTTCCGGGATCGCCACTACGCTGTATGGCAATACGAATACTGTGGTGCTGGGCCTGATGGCGGGCGAGAAGGCAGTCGCGATGTTTAGTCTGGCGCAAAGACTCATATCGGCACTGCAAAGTATGGCGATGCCCATGACGCAGGCGGTGTTTCCGCGAGCGAGCTTGCTGTTCGCGACGGATCCGAACAAAGCGTGGATCCTGATGCGGCGGGTGGTGACGCTGATCCTGCCGAGCGTAGGTATGGCTTCAGTCGTCGTCGCCCTGTTTGCGCCCGAACTGGTCGCGCTGGTGGGTGGCACACATTACGCTGCGGCCGCGACGGACCTGCGGATCATGGCGGTCGTCCCCGTCATCATCGCCGCCGGGGCGCTCCCAGCCCAGATCATCATTGTGGCTCGCGGGCTTACGGCAAGACTGCTCCGCATTTATGTTTGGGTTGGCTTGGGCAACCTGGTGCTGCTGCCAATGCTCGTACTCCAGTATTCAGATCAGGGGGCTGCGATGAGCCTGATGGCGGCGGAAGTAGTCGTAACGGTGCTAATGGTCCGTCTGGCCTGTCGCCGCGACAGATCGGACGACAAAACAAGTCCACCCCCTGGAGCAGCGCCGTGACGACGCAACAACCCTCAGTCGCAATCGTGCTGGTCAACTATCGAGGCTGGCGGGACACCGTCGAATGTCTCGATTCGCTACTTGGCCTCGCCTACACAAACCGGCATATTTTTGTCGTCGACAATGCCTCTCCAGATGATTCATTTGCACAAATCGCGGGCTGGTGCGATGAACCCCAAGCCAGTGCGGACTGGCTAGCATTACCCGGAATCTCCCGTTGGACATCCTCGCATTCCCGGCTAAAGATCCCGTACAGAAGTGTAAAACCTTCGGCCGGCGTAATACCGCCGGCAGCGCCAGACACGCCCCTCACGCTGATCCAATCCGATACCAACTCCGGGTTTGCAGGGGGCTGTAACACCGGAATAAGGGTAGCCGGGATCGATCGATTCGACTTCATCTGGCTGCTCAACACGGACACCGTCGTGCCCGCCGACGCGCTTGATGCACTCATCGCGCGCGGGCTTGATTGCGAATGTGGCATGACTGGTTCGACCATTCGCTACTACAACCGCCCGAGTATTGTTCAGGCGCTCGGTGGCGCCCGCCTCGACCGTCTACGCGTCGAATCACGACATATCGGTGAGGGAACCCCTTTCGACCCTGACCTGATTCATGGGGCAAGCGTTGAACAAGACCTCGCCTACATCATGGGGGCCTCAATGCTGGTGTCGAGAGCCTTCCTGCTCGAAGTCGGGCTCATGCGAGAAGATTATTTTCTCTACTACGAAGAAATCGACTGGGCACTGCGCGGTGCATCCCGCTTTCAACTTGGCTTCGCCCCCACGAGTTACGTGTTCCACAAATCAGGCGCGAGCAGTTCGAAATTGATGGCTGAATTCTCGGCACGCCACTACTACCGCAACCGGGTGCGCTTCGCGAGCCGCTTCTTCCCTGAACGTATGCCGTGGGTGAGACGGTCACTCCTGATCGAGTTTCTGCGTCATTCGGTCCGAGGTCGCTGGCTACACGCGAGAATTGTCGCGTCGGTGCTCTCTCAGTTCACTGTCCTTGCAGACGAAGCAAGGAAGACTCACCTGTCGACGAAGTAAAGCGCATCAAAGGGCCATCGGCCCACACCAGCAAGTTAACGCTGGCATCCGGCTGGCAGGGTTGGGTCGACGTCACGAGAACTCTGTTAGCTCCCCCGTCCGTCCTTACCTGCCGAAGCGCCGCCGGATTCAGGTTGGTAGCCTCGCTCCAACGCATTGCTTATCCTTCGCGCCTGACCAAACCTGCTGCACAAGCACCAAGCGGCCAACGTTCGTTGACGATCGGGAACCCGGCTCGGGTTTCCGACAAAGGCGTGTTCCGGCTAGTCGGAGCGATCGTTTTTGCAGCTAGGTCCCCACGCGCGTCTGGCGTGCGGCAAACCCGCGCCACGCGGCATCTACCTGAGGAATCCCGCATGAGCACTTCCCGTCTTGGCTTCGGACTTTGGTATTCGCTGCGCAATCCGGCGCAATGGTCGCGGCCTTATCCCGAGATTTACGCCGAAACGATCAAGCAAATCGCCTGGGCGGAAACCATCGGCTACGACGACGTGTGGCTGACCGAGCATCACTTCTGCGAAGACGGCCACGCGCCATCGATCCTGCCGCTCTGTGCCGCGGTGGCCGCGCGCACTACCCGCATCCGCATAGGCACCAGCGTGCTGCTGCTGCCGCTCTATCACCCGGTGCGCGTGGCGGAAGACGCCGCCACGATCGACATCATCTCCAACGGCCGCTTTGAGCTTGGCGTGGGCGTGGGCTACCGGCCGCAGGAGTTCAAGGGACTCGGCTTGCGCGCACAGGATCGCGGCGCGCGCATGGACGAAGGCCTGGAAATCATTCGCGCGCTGTGGCGCGGCGAAACCGTGGACTACCTGGGCAAGCATTTTCAGGTGGAAGGCGCGAAGCTCGCGCCCATGCCGGTGCAAACGCCGCCGCCGCTGTGGATTGGCGGCTTTGCGCCGGCGTCGGCCAAACGCGCGGCCCGCATCGGTGACGGCTATCTCGGCACGGGCGAGATGGGCGAGTTGCTGAAGGTCTATCGCGAGGAGCGCGCGCGCCTCGGTCACAGCGGCCCGGGGCGGGCCATCGGCGGCCACTTCTGGCTGGTCGTGTCCAAAGACCCCAAAGCCACGCTGGCCGAACTCGGGCCGCACGTGCTCTACCAGATCGAGATGTACAACAAGTGGCTGGGCGAAGCCGGTCAGGCGCTGTTCCCGCCAATCGATTCGCCGGCACAGCTGGTGGAACTGGGCATCCTGCAAATCCTCACGCCGCAGGCCGCCGTCGATGCCATTGGCGCCTACGTGGAAGCCACCGGCATCGAGCGCTACTACACCTGGACCGTGCCGCCGGGGTATCCGGAAGCCAAAATGAACGAGCACCTGCAGCTGTTTGCCGAAGAAGTCATGCCCGCGTTTCGTTAATTCAGGAAGGACCGAGCGATGAAACTCTACGACTGCGCGATGGCGCCCAATCCCCGCCGCCTGCGAATTTTTCTGGCCGAGAAGAACATCGAAATCCCGAAAATCGAGGTCAATATCCTCGACGGCGAAAACACCCGGCCGGCGTTTCTGGCGGTCAATCCCCGGGGGCTGCTGCCCACGCTGAAGCTCGACGACGGCAGCTGTTTCGACGAAGTCATGGCCATCTGCCGCTACCTCGAGGCGCTCTATCCCTGGCAGCCCCTGCTGGGCCGCACGCCGCTGGAGCAAGGTCTGGTGGAAAGCCTGCAACGCAAAGCGGAGTTCGAGGGCATGATCGCCGGCTCCGAAGTCTTTCGAAACCAGCACCCCAAGTTTGCCGCGCGGAGCATTCCGGGCGGCGGCGGGCAGCTTATTCCAGCGATCCCTGCGCTGGTGGCGCGCGGTCGGCAAACCATCGAACGCTTCTACGACTGGCTGGAAGCACAACTCCAGCGTGCGCCCTATTTGGTGGGCGAGCACCTGACGATGGCGGACGTCACCGCGTTCTGCGCCATCGGCTTTCACGCGTGGATCGACACCAGCATTCCGGCAGGCAACGGCGCCACGCTGGCGTGGCACGCCGCGCTTAATGCCCGCCCCAGCGCGGCAGCCTGAAATGACTCCCCAGACGCCGCTGCCGCCCGGCCCCGGACTGGTGGCCAGCTGCGAGGCCTACGGCCGCAATCCGGCGGTTTATTTCCAGAAGCTGTTCGCCGAATACGGGCCCGTGGTGCGCTGGCGGGGCTACATGAACATGTACCTGCTGAACAATCCGGACGACGTGCGCACCGTGCTGACGCAGGCCTGGCCGCGCTACACCAAGCGCAATATCGACTACCGGGTGCTGCGGCAAACGATGGGCGAAGGCCTGGTCACCAGCGACGGCGAATTCTGGGCGCGCCAACGGCGCCTCATGCAGCCGATGTTTCATGCGCGGGTGGTGAACGGTTTCGACGCGGCGATCAATCAGGCCACCGCCGAGCTCGCCGCCCGCTGGCGGGCGCATCCGGCCAATACGCCGCTGGCGCTCGACCGCGAGATGAGCCGGCTGACCTTCCGCATCGTGGGCGAGACGCTGTTTGGTGCCGGCATCGAACAACACGCCGAAGCCGTGGCCAAGCTGCTGGACGACACCAACGTCAATCCCAAAACCCTCTCCGCCCTGCTCACGCTGTTGCCCTGGCTGCCGGTGCCCAGCAACCTTCGCTTCAAACGCCATATGCAACTGCTGGACGACATCGTCTACGGCATGATTCGCGACCGCCGCGCGAACGCCGAATCTCGCTCAGACCTGCTCGGGCTGCTGCTCGCAGCGCAGGACGAGCAGGGCGCGGCGCTGCCCGACAAACAAATCAGGGACGAAGCCATCACCCTGTTGCTCGCCGGTCATGAGACGTCGGCCACCGCGCTCGACTGGACCTTCCACCTGCTTTCCCAGCACGCGGAAGTTGAAGCCGAACTGCTCAACGAGCTCCACACGGTGCTGAACGGGCAGCCGGCAACGGCCGCAGATCTCCCCCGCCTGCCCTATCTCAAACAGGTGGTGCAGGAATCCATGCGGCTATATCCGCCGGTGTGGGGGATCTCGCGGCGCGCCGAGCAAGACGCCGAATTTGGCGGCTATCGCATTCCCCAAGACGCCTATGTGGTGATCCTGCCCTACACGCTCCATCGTCACCCCGACTGGTGGCAGGAGCCCGAGCGCTTCGACCCCGCGCGTTTCAGCCCGGCGCGCAGCGAGGGCCGGCATTCGTATGCCTACATTCCGTTCTCGGCCGGATCGCGCGCCTGCATCGGCATCGGGATGTCGATGCTCGAAGTCCAGCTGGTGCTGGCGCAGCTGCTGCCGCAGTTCAAGGTACGCACCGTGCCCGGCCATCCTGTGATTCCGCAGCCGTCGGTGACCTATCGGCCCCGGTTTGGCGTGCAGGTCACGATCGCGGCTCGTTGAAAAGCGGCTGAAAAATCCGCACTGGATCGTTAACAGTTCGGCCGGTGCTTCGATGCCCGCAAGCATCACC
>Ga0114967_10001163_pt1 | contig 22025 bp, 25 predicted proteins | sample M_130628_MF_Meta_FD_92639 | JGI IMG/M metagenome (GOLD analysis project Ga0114967, IMG submission 92639) | Freshwater microbial communities from Lake Montjoie, Canada to study carbon cycling - M_130628_MF_MetaG | ecosystem: Environmental > Aquatic > Freshwater > Lake | place: Lake Montjoie... | reverse complement strand
TGCAAATACTGGTTGTGTAGTTCCGTTTACTTTTGTAAATACTGCCATGATAAATTTCCTTTAAGTTAGTGGGTTGTTGCCCTACTTTTATTTATACAATCGGCAAAAATCACTGGGGTTGAGTATTGTTTTGGACACGATTTTGAGCAGCAAACGCAGTGGAATCGAACCTACTGACCAGTTTGCCATAGCCTGCAGGTGTGGCCATTACCCAGCCTTCGCCGCCAGGATTGGCCATGTCAGCCTGTCCTTTAAGATGCATCTTCAAGGCATGTAACAATTCAAATGCCTGGAATGATGCGGCCAGAGCCTGTGCATTGCTGGTAGGGCTGTTGAGATATTCCACTATGTTGTTGAATTTTCTTGGACTTGTCTTGGCCTGCAAATAATCTCCAAACTCTTCTAACAATTGCTGTGCAGATTGTAACGGCGCACCCACTTTGGTATTAATAAAATCCACTGCCAACTTGAATAGATCAGTGATCTGTTGTGCTCTAAGTTCAGCAGGATTGAACAGTGTTCGCATGGCAGCACCTTGTGTGGTCATGATCTGTCGGAGTTGTTTTTCTATAGCACTATCAGTTTCTAATGTCTTAGGTGTAGCTGGTTTTTCTAGCAGCAGTCCCGGGACCGGATTGAATGCTACGCCTTTTAATGGTTGTCGCGGTTCACCTTGATTTGCATACATTGAATGTATAGCGATACCTATCTGTGCGGGTTGCGATCCAGTTTCAGGACTGCCAGTGATGCGTTGGCCCATTGCGCTCCGGACTGGTATACGATATTCAATGGTGTTGGGTTTGAACACATAGTTGCCAGCTTCAACAGGTGGTGTTCGCATGAACAACAGATCGCCCTTGACATAGCCACGGAAGTTGGGCGGCAATGCAGCGTCTAGTATTGGAAACAACGTAGCATATATCTGTATCAGTTCAGTTCGATCACCCGATCTGGTATTTTGGATGTTGGCCATCATCTGCGGACTAGTAGCCAGGCCGTCATAGCCCTTGGCATCAAATCCTGATCCATCTGTGAGTACAAATTCGCCGGTATCGGGTTTGCGGCCAAATATCACAGCAGGCTTGCCGTCCCATTTAGCAGTGGTAGTCTGTTGTGGTGCTTCGGTAGCATGTTTGACTATGTCCAAGGCTTTTTGTATGCCCGGTGCTCCCATGCGAAATACATAATCTTCCAGGTGTTCAATACCTTTGGCACGGCCACCCACTCCGGCTTCCGCAGCTTCAATCACTGGGCGTTGATGTTCAACCAAGGCCACATATCCGCGATTCACGATGCGATCACGCAATCTAGCTAGGAAATATGCATCACCTTCTTTCACTGTTTGATCAGGTTCTTGTAGGCCTTCGCCGGCTAGATAACCGCGGAAGTCTTGAAGTTTGGCATCTCGGGCAGGATCTTTAGCTAATGCAGCATAGATTGATTCTACATTCTTGAGATTATTGCGAGTAGCACCACGTCCTAATAATACCTCTGCTACATAGTCAGGATCCATACCGCCTTGTACCAGTTGATTTGTGGCTCGAGAAAACATGCCATTGGCACCTACTTTGAGTCCCAGTTGTTTGGCTATGCTCGACATCAGTACATTTCGGTTCACGCCCTTGTAGGCCGAATCTGTGCCGCCGGCATAAAAAAATTGTCCCCAATCCAGGTTAGGGAAGAACATAAAGTCGGTCTGCACAAATCCACGATTGGCATCACCGGCAATGGGTGTTTTAAGATGTACCTCACCTTTTTTGACCACATATTCTCTAGGATCCAGTCCTTGACTTTGAACAAATTGTGAAAGAATACCAGCCAGTTGTTCTTTTGAAACTTCGTTGAGATCTACTGCAAGATCCAAGTCTCCCGATGTGGGTGCCTTGCCAGTTGATCCTAACCAACGTGTGGGAATTCCATCATCACCAAGTTCTGTACTAAAATCTAGGCCAGTGACTTGCTCTATCCATTGAATAGTAGCAGGAACGTCTTGACGGTTGATACGCTGTGTGAGTGGCTCGCCTTTGGGCCCTTTGAAAACATTGCCGCCTTCTAGTAAATGTCTCATGGTGCTGTACCTGCCTGCAATGCCTGCATGTAGGCCGCATGTTGCGGATTGTTCGGATCAAATGGCATCCATCCTAAACCAAAATTCATTTCAAATTGTCCTGTGGTGGTTCGTCTGATACTGCCATGATTTACTTGATTTGTTGATGCCGATGCTGGCGGTGGTGCAACTGGGGCGGCTTGCCCTGCTTGCGGAGCCGGATGGAATTGCAAAAGAACTCCTGCTTCGTATGCAGCCTTTGCAATCATTTGAAATCTTGCTAATTCTTGTGTGGCAGGTGTTGCTGCATTGAGATTGCTCAATTGATGCATGCCGGCCAGCATGCGATTCATTATGCCGTCGGCTTGGTCAGTATAAACCGTGGTGGGATTGCCATTGGCATCCACCTGAGATACCATTTGATCTAAGTTGGTAAAATCTGCACCTTTAAGAAATGCATTGTGTGCTATTATGGATTTTAATCCTTTTCTCAGATTAAACTTAGCTTGTGAACTTATCTGTGCGGGATCTGTGACTCTATCTGCTGCCATGGCTCGAGATACTTGTTCGGCCCATTGACGTTGCATAGATTCGGCATTTTGTCTGACCAACAACGGTGCCTGAGCCAGTGCTTCCAGTTCGGGGGTTGTTTTTTGCTCATCGGGCACCTTCACTCCCATCTGGTCTAGGAATCCTTTGGCCCAGGGACCAACTTCATTGAGTCTAGACTTCCTGGTCAGTTCATGAATTTGCATCGGTTTTCCTTACTGATCTAGAGAATTTACCAGCATTTTTTGTGCGTATGGCATTGAGAAATTTCCTGTTGAGAGCTTCGGCTGTTTCTGCATCAAATTCTTGGTCAATTTGTTCGAGCAGTCTCACAGCATTGGCTATTATGGTGGCCGCTCGATTTTCAATGACCAGCCGACGATCGCGTTCGATGTACAGACTGTCCAGTTCTTCTAGGATGCTGCGTGTTTTCTTTTGCATGTAAATCAATGGCCTTTGGATTATTTAGCGATTTCTGGATGTGAATAAATATCTATTACAAGGATACCAACCAATGACCAGCAGCATCAACCCACAAAACATCGATGGCAACTACCCAGTAGCCGGCGTACCTAATAATACACAGGGATTTCGTGATAACTTTACCAACATCCAAACAAATTTTACCTATGCCAAGAATGAAATAACAGATCTGGAAAACAAAGCCATTCTCAAAAGCGCATTGAGTGGTACCACGCTGGACAACAACATGGCAGATCAATTGATCTACTCTGCGCTGATCCGAGACTTTTCTGGTAGCTTGGTTCAAAATACTGTTACCTCAGGATCTGTCACATTGGATTATTCTGCCGGGCATTATCAAACTGTGAGTACTACTGGTAGCATAACATTGGGATTCTCTAACTTTCCCGCTGCCGGTACTGTGGGCATGATGCGTGTGCAAGTCAACATCACCAATACTTCTTACACCATGACCTTGCCAGCTGCGGTCACACTGGGTGTGACTGGTATACAAGGTATCAGTTCTAACGTGATTACTTTTGGTGCCACAGGGTATTACGAATTTGGATTTGTGACCAGTGATGGTGGTACTACTGTTACTGTGTTTGATTTGAATAGACCTCTCAGTTATTATACCAACACTGTGAATGTAGCAGCTACTACTTCAAGCACCAGTACTATCACAGGTGCGGTGATCGTGGCCGGTGGGGTAGGAATCGCAGGAAACTTGTATGTGGGTGGTGACATATTTGGTAATGTGACTGTGACAGACATTGCGTTGGGAAATGTGTCTGCATCTGGATTTGTCAGTGCAACTGGTAACGTCACAGGTGGCAATTTGATAACCGCAGGATTATCCACAGTCACTGGTAATGTGCAAGGTGGTAACATACGCACAGCAGGACAGGTATCAGCCACAGGCAACATCACAGGCGGTAATGTGTTGGGCGGAGCCAATGTGAATGCCACTACTCATACTGGCACCACTGTTAGTGTGACCGGTAATATCACAGGTGGTAATGTGCTGGGCGGAGCCAATGTAAATGCAACTACTCATACAGGCACAACTGTCTCAGTTAGTGGTAATGTCACAGGTGGAAATATTTTAACAGCTGGTCAGGTAAGTACTACCGGTAATGTATTATTTTTAGCCGGTACCGCAGTGCCAGTTGGCGGCACCGCAGGCGCTGGCATAATGATGTCGAGCACTGCACAATTAGGTGTATTCTTTGGATCTGGCGCGCCAACACTGGCAGCAGCGCAAGGTAGTTTATATCTTAACACCAGTGGGTCTAGTACCAGCACACGTTTGTATGTGAATACCACCGGCAGTACCAGCTGGACTGCTGTGACCACTGCTATCTAATTATTTCTTGATATTGCCCAACAACTGCTTGAGCTTGTTGCTCTGTACTTCTACGCCAATCTTGGGAGTAGGATCAAATGGATCTATTCCCGGCTTGGGTTGAGCACGTTCCCAAGCATTACCGGTCTGAACAGGCTCACTTGGTGTAACACTTGCACGAGCTTTGATTGAATCCATAATGGATGTTTGTGGTTTGGTGTAACCAGTTCCTTCGTCTCCACCTTCATCCGTGATGCGCATGGTTTCAATGTTGTATTCCAAATCAATCTTTTGTCCCACGCCTGTGGAACTACGCGATTTCATACATTGGATCTGATATTTGCCACGCTCTTTCATTGATCTGCTGGTAAAGATACCAAACACATTGTCTGCTGTGTTGATCTTACTGATACCACCCGCGATGTGGCTGTGATCAAATTCTACTTCTTCCACCGCACTACGATTCAACTGCGATGCAGTGACCATCAGTATCTTTAGTTCTTTGGCCAAGTTGCGCAGTTCTTCACTCACATACTTGTCTTTGATAAACTGATCATTGGGATTGACTTTGACACTGATTGGCATCAACAAGTCCAAATAATCAACCATGACAAAATCCACACGTTTGCTGGTCTGTATCTGATATTCTTTCAAGTATGATCTGATGTCATTGATGTTGCTCTGTGCCGGCATGCCTTTGACTTGATAGTTGCCAGACTTCTTGCCCATCATCTTGACCTTGAGTTCAGTGGTGTCAATGTCTCTGCGGATGTCTCTGGTGCTCATGTTTGTGAGCATGGCATCTGTACGCAAACTGGTCAGATCCTCACTCAGTTCCAATGTGATATACACTCCACTGAGTCCTTGTTGCAACCAGTTCAGTGCGATGTTCATCATGACTAGACTCTTGCCCGAGCCAGAGCCGCCTGCAAATATGTTCAGCTCGCCGCGACTGAATCCACCATACAGCAATCGATCCATCTGCGCCCATCCTGTGCTCACTTGCCCGCCTGAGTTAAAATAGTTGTTGATACGACTTGCCGGATCAGCAAAGTAATCTGTGCCCATGTCCTTGGTCAGACTGATCTGTACTGCATCTTTGATCAGCTTTTCAACTGGACCATACTCGCCCTTTTCCAGCAAGTCTGCTGATTTCAAGATGGCACGTTCCAGTTCTTGTCTGCGTGTGAATGATTCAAACTCTTCCATGAACCATTCATAATGCCCTTCATTCAAGTCGGGCACCGCCTGTAGTCGGATTCCTGTGGTGGCCGATATCTGCGTGATGTCCGGCAGTGTTTTGTGTTTTTCGCTGTGTTCTTTGATAAACTCTGCTGCTGCTCGCAGGCTCTTATCAAAGTTCTCTGGATTGTAAATGTTTTGCACCCGCACATAGCTGGCAGCATCCTCCAATATCATTTCCAGGAATAATTTCTGTACATCAATGCTGTAATCTTTTAACAAGTTGCTTTTTCCTTAGTTCTATTTTGATCTTACTGGTGTTTCTGTTTTCAAATATAGTTAGCAAAGTTGCCAACCTCCCATAACGAACCACGCTGTCATTCACATCCTTGATGTCGACCGGCCAAGGTGGCATACTCACTGCCCAACCCAGTTCCACAGCACGATCTACCAGTTCCATTCCGGCTAGATCTTGATCCGGAACCACTGTGATCTCTTTACCTAGACTGCGGATCAATCTGGCTTGTTCATCTGATATGGTGCTGTGCATCACTGCTAGGCCACCAATGCATAACGCATCAAATATACCTTCCACCACAATCACATGTGTCCAGTCTGAGTGTTGTAAGTCTGTACCAAACACATATCCTGGTTGGCTGTTGCTGATGTATTTGGGGGTGCGATTGTCTAAAAATCTTTGTGTGTGTCCTACTATGCGATTGTCATAGGTGAATGGTATGATCACGCTGGGGCGATGCTTCCATGCTTGTTCCGGATGATCCTGTATCATCACGGGATAGTCATCAGGCACACACCTAAGCCTTAGGTACTCTCTACGCAGATCTTCGCCTGTCAGCAACTCACTCAATGGCGGCAGTTCTTGTTCGTCAAATCGTATATCCGCCAAGGTATTGAACAGCCTTTGGCGATCATCAATGATACCATGTATGCTACGATGCCTTAGGCTTTCTAGATTCAACGCATCAATCTCTGCGTCCGGCACACCCATCCAGCCCAAGAGCCTACGGGCTTTAAAGCTCACTGGGCGGCCAAGGATAAAGCTGGCGGTGTAGGTACAGTTGAAGCAGTGATAACTCCAACCAGATTCTGTGGGCTTGAGACCTCCGCGGCTTCGTTTATCCGCTGTGCTGCCATTGTGCTGACAGCACACAGCGTTAAACGATACCCAACCCGACGGCGTGGCTTTGCGTTTTGCCGGTAGATATTGCAGGATGTCTAGCATCCGTATAGTTTAACAGATTGTTTGAGCAATCGCAACGATTATCGGTATTGTACGTTGCGGATCAAGCCATTTGAGAATATCACTGTGGCCGCTAATGATCCTTGGAATTGTAATGGAAGGTATCCCGAACCACCATTGGTCACGTTAATTGAACTGACCGTTCCACCTGGATTGACCGTGGCCACTGCTTCGGCACCTGCACCGTTACCTAAGATTTGCACATATGGTGCAGCCACATAATATTGTCCTAAACTATTCAAACTGATGCCAGTGACCACTCCATCCACCACATTGGCAGTTCCGCTGGCGCCGTAACCAATGCTGTTGTTCATGGCCAATCTAAGCAAAGGATGGAATCCTACTATGTTGAAGTAATCGCTTACGGTGTCATATAGATATTGACGTGCTTCTGACACATCGGTCCATACCGCTTCGTAATTCTCAGCGGCTTGTATTTTAACCGTGCCAGTATAATGCACAAGATCAAACTTAACGGTGGTAAACGATGTTTGGTTGGTGTTGATGTAGCTGGAATAAAATTCAGTTGCTTGTATGCTGTTGACCGGTTGCGGGGTCAATGCCCAGTCAGGAAATGCTGTGGGTGCTGCACCAACATATTGATTCTTTCCATATAGATCCGGGATGGTGCATTCGGCACTGGGGATGAAACTAGGAAACACACTATCTACAATATTGCAATCAGCACGAGCTGCACTATCCGCACCGGTGTACGCAGCTTGTACATAAGCGCCGGCGGCACGTTCTATGCTGTAGCTGGCAGGTTGTGATTGTATGTTAATGGTGTCTGCGCTGTTGAGAACCACTTTCACACGGCCTGTGCTTGCACTCAGGGTCTCCATGTCTTTGACCAATAGTAGTCGACTGCCGGATTGGTCGATTAATCGGAACACAAATGTGCTACCGGTGATGTTTACAGGTTTCTGATCTTGATTGATGAACTCAAACAATAGAACATTGTCAACACCTTTGTTGATGGTTAGGGTTTTGGCGTACACAGGGTCGTACCTCGCAGTAAAGTATCCTCCACTGGTGTCTACTAAGAGCACTCGTGTGATTTGTTGGTAAAGATAAGCGGTGGTAGAATACATATTCTATTATTTATCCGAAAAAGACTGACCATAAATACCCCAATGGGCAATAACGTATTTGAAAAATTAACTGAGAAATATCCATTTATCAGCTTGTGCATGTATGCAAACGCTGAGTATGTGGGTGTTATCCAGAACAAAGATGATGTGGTAACCACCATCTATGACTTCGGTGCCGTGGCCGATCAAATGGACAAGATGTTATACTTGGAATTGGCATCTGTGTGGTGGTGGGAAAGCAATAGATCCATCCCCATCAACATCTTCTTGCGCAAAGATTGGGAACCATTCCGCTACACATTGCGCACATTCGTCAACAAAGATCTAGAAATAATGCACGGGCCTGCTTGCAGTTTGCTGGACATAGCCCGCAAAAAAAGCAAACGCAAAAGCATCATGCTGGTGCGACGGCTTGATTAAGCAGATTCATATGCAATGCTACCAGGGCCGCATATCCTAATGCGTGAGCTTTTTTAAACACATATCCCCGACTATCGTCACCATCCCACACTGATCCAAACACAGTCGGCCAAGATTGATTCTGTAAGTGCGCTTTGCCCGGACGTATGATAGAGATAAATGCTGCCATCCTAGGAATTGAATCTGGTCGCATGCTCTGTAACAATGCTGTGTAGTTGCCCACATGCACCAATTGCTGTGCCCAGGTCGAATCCTGCCATAGACGATCCCAGGGCGGCGTGTTAGACAACATCTCGTCATAGTGTGCAGGATCTTGAATCAGGCCATACACGCCCATGTTCAAAAAGTCTATCTTGAAATAGCCACGTGACTCGGCAGTTTCGTAATCTATTGCTGCACACCCCAACACAGGATCTTGCGGAATATCTGTTACATACACACCCGAATTGTGTTTTCTTGCTGTGTCTTGATGCAGTTGCCGTGCAGGTGTGTGCTGTATCAGTTTCAACACCAGTTCTCTGTCAGCAAAGTCAATGTCAATGTCTGCGCTCATGCTACCATCCTGCTTGTTTTAACATTTCTTTTGAGTATTCCTGGTCAGCTGGATATGTTTGGAATTTCTTTTGCCACACATCTGAATCAATATAACTCCAGATTATAGCCACCTGATCCGGACTCAGCTCGCTCAAGAACTTCTGTCCCGATTCGCTGTTGTAAATCGCCCACGGACTTATACGACCAGTGGTTATGGCATGGCATATTGCATTAGCGTTGCCATATCGTAAACAATCATGCGCTGGGTTGCCAGTTTTTTCTGACCAATCTAGACCATATTCCATTGCTCGTGCAAGTGCATCATCCACTGCTTCTAGTGTGAGATAATTTGTTAGATACTCTGTGTACACTTGATCGCTGCACCAACGATCAATCTTCTTCTGTTGCTTGAGTAACCAGGCCATGAACCTTTCTGGATTGATCACCCGTGTGTTTACACAATAGTGTCCAAATTTTACAAAGGCACGATAGTAAGATGATGTTTCAAAATCTTCAAATGTTTTAGATTTGGCCGAGCCCTGCATGGTCTCGTAGAATCTCACATAGGCTTGCAATGCCAGCTGTACACCTCTATCCCCGCGTTGCAGTCTGCGGCGCTTGGGCTCGCACATGTGTACTTCGATACTGCTTTCTCTTGAGAAAGTTTTATCACAATAACCGCAAGTGAATGTCATTTCTTTTCATTGCCGCTGGATTTGTTGTAAGCATCAATTTCTTTTTGTGTGACCAGTTGCGCCATCACATCAATCTCATCATCTTTGTATGTGGGAAATATGGCCATTAGTGCTTTTCTTTTGGCACTGAGTCCTGCTTCTTTCTTCTTGGGTGCGATCCAGCTGTGTCTCATCACGCCCATGCCCGGGCTTGCAGCCGTAGCACACAGCCATTGCAGTTTGGGATGTTTGGCTATGTCAAAGAAGTGCTTGTTGAGATAGTGATTGGTGCTCTGCACATAGTATTCTTGTAGTTCTTGACTGCCACCCACTGCTGAGCCCCAACGTATCATGAGGAATGTTGAAAACTTTTTGCGTTCCTCGGCAGTGAGCTCGTCATAGAAGTCACGGTTCTTCACATCCAGTTGCCGCATCTCGTTGCTAATGTTTAGTTTGTCGCTCATTTTGTTTTGGTCAAGTTATAGATTATTATAGCACGATCCAAGGCATCTTGTAAAGTGGGATTGGTGCGGGCTGCTCTGCGAATGTTGCCCCACATTTTGTCTTCCATCATCGAGTCGCGGCGGGTTTTCATTCCTGCCCTGATGTCTGCGTCTCGCCGCTCTTCGTAGGTGCCGTAATCGTATCCCACTTCCGTTCTTGTGCTGGGATCTGCGCCGATTTCGCGCATGTACACCGTGTCACCATCACGTTCATATATGTATGTGGCATCCGGTTTTAACTGCCCCATTACCAAGCCTTATTATAGTCCACTATTTCGCAGTTGCGACTGATGTCTTTGACAAAATACACACAATCGGGCTCTGCGTCGTCATTCAATGGCACTGCTAGCAATTGGCCATTTTTGAGTTTGGGTGCAAACCAATTGACTTCGTGATACACATCCAAGATTTCGATGTCAGGAAAGCTGGGACGGAAACTGGTCAGCGGATTGAATTGGAATACCTTAAACCCTCGATCATTAATGCTGGTGAGTGGCAGCACTTCGAGGTCGCCTACATCTGGTTCACCGATCAGGATCTGCCAGTCCATGGGCATTTTGATAGTGGCATCGCCTATCCTTAATACCAGTGCAGGTGCATTAAAACTTTCCAGGAATATGAGTGGTATAAAATGATAGTCTGGATCTTTTGGATCCGAGTTATCCAAGATGGCAAATCTCATATCATCAACTTCGTCGGGCAAGTGGTCTAGGTCATAAAAGCTATTGTCTAAAGTTAGTATTCTCATAGTTATATTATAGTGTATATTTCAAGCAAAGTCAACCCTAGTAACTTAATTTCCAATTGCGTATAGTAGGATCATAATAAAAAACAATATCGCTACCTGTTCGAAATTGATCTTTGATAGATTTGGCAACATTACCAAACCAGCAGTTGTCGCTGTGCAAAACAACATCCTGAAAAAATATTTGCCATTTTAATACAATCATTGGAAAATTTTTGCCCACAATATTGTTAGGTATGGTGATTTTTATATCGTGTTCAACATTGGATTGATTCAAGTTGATGATGATCGGCTCTGTTTGACCTGTTTTGATTAATTTTAAATCATTGAACCGATCCAACATAGTGAATAATCGATTGAATTGGTTGGCTGTGTAAATTGTTTTTTGTAGATCGTACTGCTGAGTGAAGTCCTGATTGGCATGGTCAACAAAGTTCGACCCAACAGCAATGCCTGGATCAAATTCGTATGATTCATTCATGGACAAATCAAGTACAAATATCGGATGATCTTGATAGACTTCTGCCCACACTCTGAATCCCGAAGGTATAAATTGTCCGCCACGATCAACTGCATGATTGCTTAGTTTTAAAATATCTTCACCGAATATCTGTGTGTTGATAGTTTCGCTGACATACACGTCGGCTTGAATATTGCTGTCGATAAAATCAATGCAATGGGTTTGAATTTTATTCTCAAGACCTAATTTTTGTAGATTTTGATTGAGATATTCAAATCTATCTGCATTTCTTTCAACAGCAATCACATGTTTTGCACCGGCTTGCAATGCCAACACACTCAGCAACCCGGTACCTGCACCAATATCGCATACGATCTTGTCCTTGGCTGCAAGATCTAATGCTTGTTTATAAAACTTATTTCGGCCGGTATCATTTAACATAGGCATGAACGCACCATCGTCGGCCATGAAATCAATTCCTGTTGTGTCACTGGCCATTAGTTAATTTTCATCCATTCTAATTTTTCAGCAGTGAATGGATAGTTGGCCTCTTTGTAAAACACCTTGCGTTTGTTTAGATGTCGTTTGGCAAACTTGCATGTGCTAGTGATATCCCATATCTGCACATGATCTTTGTCTTCGGCTTTGCGGATTCCACGTCCAATACTTTGGATCACACGCACAAAACTCTTGCCCGGCTCGATCAGCACAAGGTTAAAGATACGCGGTATGTTGATACCCACAGCAGCCACACCATATGTGGCCACGATGATCTTGCCATCACTCACAGCAATCTCATCATATTCAGTCTGGCGTACTTTGGTCTTGGTAGCACCAGATACAAACACTGCATGATCGCCCAAGCGTTCTACCAACTGGCGCCCACATTCTGTTCGATCTACCAACACCAAGGTATTGCCAGTTTCGTTAACTCGTTGTATAAGCGAAGCCATGGTATCCAGTCTGCCGGATTCTTCTAGTAGATATTTTAGTTCTGCCTGATAGTCTGCGTATTCCACATGATCTACCAATTGCACTATGTTCACATGGCAGTTGGCCAGCACACCAGCGTCTTGCAATGTGCTTGCAGATAGTCTACTGATAACCGGGCCAAGACTGACCAGCAATGCCTGGCTCTCAAACAGTTCTTTAGGTACAGTTCCGGTCAATCCCCATCGAATTGGCACTCTAGACATCACCCCTGTCAGCAGAGTTTTTAATGCATCTGCCTTGGCCATGTGTACTTCGTCTACCATCACACACACAACATCTTCTATGAACTCTTGGATGGTGCAGTCGCCTATGCCATTCTTGGTATTCTTCATGAGATTGTTTAGACTCTGCCAAGTACAAATGGTATGTGTTCGACCGTATTCTTTTCTGTCTCCAAAATACACGCCCACATCCAGTCCCATGTTGATGTAGTCTTTTTCTGTTTGGGTCACAAGACTCTTGTTGGGCACAATGACGATACTGCGACCATACTTGCCAACTGCGTCGCTTAATGCTGCTGTCATGATGGTTTTACCTGCACCGGTGGCCACTTCCTGTATGCATTGTGGGTTGGTTAAGAAGTTGTTGATGATCTCCACTTGATAATCGCGCAGCAGTATGGGCTGGCCTTCTGCAGGATGATTCTTGGGCCACAATCGATCGCTGTAGCTTTGTTCTGTGACCTGTGCAAACTCAAACGTGGTTGAGTATTCTCTGCGGTCATCTAGTTCGATGTCGTAGTCAAATCGTTCCAATAGCGGAATGATATCCGGCAACAGATTCACATATGTGCTGCCGCCCAGTTGAAAGTAGGATACTTTGCCGTCCCATCTTCCAAGTCGCACAGCTGGTAGATACCGTGCGTATGGAATATCGTATTTGAATGCTTTGACCAATGCTTTGCGAGCGTCAATATCAAGACCTTCAATCTTGATATTCACTTCGTCTTGTATGATTATGGTTGCTTGTTTCATATTATGACTGTGCCGTTTTGTAAAGCTAACCAAGTTTGATAAAGATTTTTGTCTAGATTGGCTATACCTAATTTTTCCAAGGATTCAATCGCGTGTCCGGCAAGTATGCCTTCTAATTTTACAATATCTTTAGTGTGATTTACGACCATGTTGGAGTAATGGATCAACATCTGTGCATAATCTTCAATGGTATTGGCACCACATTTTGATTGCATTTCTTCCCACACATGAGGTCTATGCATACTACGAAATCTTTTGGCTGCCCACATAGCCACAGCAAAATCCTGCACAGTAATTGCTATGAATTTGTGATATCGCAAAACATGATAATCAAGATCATGGCTTGGTATGCTGAGATATTTTGTCGATGTATCAATGATATATTGATCTTTTTCTTCATTGTTAGCAAACGTATGCGGTTTCTTAAGGCGTTGCCTTGCTGAAACATGTGATATGGCACTAAATTCAAATTCTGTATCTGTTGAGTCAATCAGGGCCGACAATAAATCTCCACAGGTGCCGCCAGTATAGCATACAATTTTTAAATCACTGGATTCCATGGATCTCCTTTATACACAAACCAAAATTTTAGATTACCATTGGTTGAGTCTGGGTTTTCGAGCTGATCATAATAGCCGTTTTGATCGGGTAGTTTTTTAGAAAAATCAACACTATGCCATACCAGTTGTAAGTCCAGTCTTTGTTTTAACGATCTAGCCCAGTCAGAGAAATGTGACTCCATATCAGTTGTCAGTCGATTCACATGCATCTGTGTATCTCTAAAACTATAAAACAATCTACACCCAGGATTCATGGTCTTGATATAATTAGAAAAATGGTCGGTTATTCCATCAACTGTACACCACATCTCGGCTCTATTGTTGATCACGACAAAGTTATCAACTTTGAATGGTAATATTGTTGATAAATCGGCTCTATCGGTGCAAATATAAGCATCAGGATAAAATGTCTTGACCACCGGATGCATCTCTACCACTTCAACATCCGGAAATATATCTCTTATGTAATAGCCTGCGCTACCAAAAAATACAGTTTTTCCTGGTTGGCAATTTTTCATTATGTCATGATCGTACCCATCAATGATTGCCTTTGTTGGATTTTTCCGATTCCACAACCAATATTGATGTTTGAGTCTGCCTATGCGATACCGAATGTATTGTGTTTTCCAGTCAATTTTTTCCAGTGATTGATCAAAGAATTCAATAAGTTTAGTCATAATTTTCTAATAAAGAAATGTCTGTCGGGTATGACCCAGGTAAATGCAGTGCCATGATCCACATAGTCCAATGATAGATCAACAATATCATAACCGGGCAATTGTTTTTTTAGCCATTGTGACACAGCTACATTAAAATTCTCGTCGAGAGTTTGATCATGGTAGCTGTTGTCAATGTTGATATAATGTTTGTTTAGACATAGATACAATTGTGGACAACGATCAAGTTGATTTTTTATCTGCTGTATCAAAACCGGGCAAGGATATCTACTGAATTTCTGATCAGTTATAACAACTAATTCTGCCTCGGAACTGTTGTTGCATCGTGTCATGTCAGTCATATCAACGAATACATCAGTATCCGTTTTGAATTTCACTCGTGTGTATCCATTGAGTTTTACAAAATCTCTGATCTGTTTTTCTCTTCTCAATTGCACCGGCTCGGCAAAAAAGTTCCGTTGTAATCGATTAAAAATACGAGCCCAATGGTACAGTGCCCTTGGGGGGTCAACCACTAATGGTCGGTTTGGAATAAAATTAGTCATAGTGTATATAATAACATATATTCATTCAACAGTCAATAGTGCATGCGCCATTTCAGGAAATGTCTTTGCAAAATCCAATCCTCGATACTGATCGTGTTGATGTAATCGCTGACAGAACTGTTCAAACTGATCGCTGTGATCTGCGTTGGCAATCATTCTGGCCCAGGTACGCACATCTTCATAATGACTGTGAGACAGATGGTTAACAATGTATTGTTTGTTGGGCCATACTGTGGGTCTCATATGTGTAGGACTATGCACCCTGCCCAGCCACGGCCTTGGTAATCCTATATTCGCACACCAGGTGAAGAATTCGTCTAGATAAAAAATATTATAGGCACTTACCGTGTGACTCACGCTGAGTTTGAGATTAGGCAACGGATGTTGTAGATATTTTGCCACATTGGCTTGTGTGACTTCCCAGTTGGCCGGGTAACGTATATATTCGTATTTTTCACCCACACCATCTATGCTGAGTTGGATATCTACTTCACGAAAGTGATTCCATAGCCTCCACCAATCCGCATCCGGGAACACAGTTGCGTTGGTGGTATAGTGCAAGGAGATATTGTGTGCTTGTCCTGATTTGATATAATGAGTCAGCAGTTTCTTTTGTTCTGCTAGCCCACTTAGAAATGGCTCTCCTCCGGGTATGTCCAGATGTATTATACCAGGTGCCTGTGATATAAAAGTTTTGACGAAATCATTTCGATAAAACTTCACCGGCCGAAAATCTTGCCCATATATGTCCAGATATTCTTTGTGCCACCGACTACTGGCATCACTGCTGCAGGTGATGCATTTTAGATTACAAGTGTTTCCAAATGCTATACTGGCAGTGAGCCATTGATCACTGTCCAGTTTATATTGAGCATAGTGTGTGTGCCATCGATCATGATCCAATTGACGTTTACTTTTTATGTTGTTATCTTCATCGAGCTGGCATCGAATACACCCTGTGGGCCAGGTATCTTGAGTGAATTTTTTCTTGAGATCGTCCAAGAAGGCACTGCCGGAATATTGGTCCAATGAATGAGTTTGTATATTGAATATCGGATCGTCAACTGCACGTTGATATTTACAACAAGGCATTATAATTCCTTGAGGATCTATATCAATATTGGTCCAGGGAGAATAGCAAAAGGGCATAGTGTATATAGTAGCATCTTTCAAAAACAAAGTCAAAAAAACAGGCACCTAAGTGCCTGCTATAAAGTTCGGGCGGAGCCAACCTATCCCGAACGTTTCATTGGCTGTGAAGCCATGACTTAAACAATCTGATGCATCACTCGACTCAGATACCAAGCACTGATAACCAAACAGATCCATCCTGAGATAGGCGACTCTTGCTCAAAGCTCATTTTGGCAAACCACCCATTCAGCAACATCCACAAGATTGAGATATCCATATCAGTCTGCTGCCTTCATGCAGGTATTCTCTGCCAGTCGACGCCAGTTGTCGGGACTCAGTTTGCGCAAGTCGGCAATCTTCAACGCCATACGCAGGCTCATCTCACGCAAGCGAACTTGGTTAGTCTCCATAAACTCAAAGATGCTGTCTTGAGTTTCGGGCTCAAAGTCGTAGCCATCAAATAACACGCCGTCTTTGGCAATCTGCTTGATACGCAAGATCTTGTCACGCATGGTGTCCACGGTCAAGTCCAAGTAATGGCAACGACTTTGCAGTGCGTCCAAGTGATCGCGCAGTTTCTGCGATTTCATCTTGTCAAACTTCATGTTGGTGATAAAGATCACTGAGCCTTTGAACTCGAACTGATCTGGGATGCCTTCACGACGCAGTGCGCTAGACTCTGACAACCATGAAATCTTACGCTTCTTGCCCGAATCCAACGCACCCTTGAGCAAGTTCAAACATACGTCGTCGAGCAGGATGCTATCACAGTCATCAAACACCAAGACGCAATTAGGGTCTGAGTATTTGTACAGAGTTTGATACAGGCCAATAGGAGTTGCAGAACCTTTCACAACTTCTGCGCGAAGCCGCTTGCCTGCTAAACGATCGAACAGTGTGGCCTTTTCAATTTCTTGTTCCACGCCGTAGCTCTTGCCAACACCCGGAGGGCCCGACACGATCATTGCGCGGATGTCGCCGCCAATGCATGCCTTGCTCATTTCTGTCAGGATCTCAAAACGCTCGCGTATGCGAGTCATTGCTTCTTCTTCAGTCTCTACCACGAAACTAGATGCCTTGGCAGCGGGTGTGTTCATTTCCACGCTGTCACCACTCACCATCTCGTAGTCAGTGATAGCATCAACACGGATGCGGATTGTGGCAGGGCAATTGGGGAAGGTGCCGTCATTTTGCACGGTTACATAACCGCCTTTGGCACCAGTTTGGAAGCCGCTGACTAGAGCGAAGCTTTGGTTTTTTACAGTTTTGCCGCGATACTCGCCGCGTACGATACGAATTGCACTCATTTGGTTGGCTCCTAATGTGCTGTTGAACTTACTTACTAAGCTGTTAGTATAGCAAAATACCCATTATTGGTCGACCACTTTGTGTCGTATTTTTTACCAACTTTTACTGCGAAATTTGCGACTTTTTTCAGCAATTTGGGTTCTTTTTGCTATATGTGTGCATTGTAGCACGAGCAGAATTAATGGTCAACCGGGGTCAGCGCCATAATTGTGCAATCGTAGGGTCTGATATCTGATGTGGCTTGGGGGATCCGTGGAACACTACCACCGCAGCATCCGGAGAGATTTTGACTCCAGTGGCCGGCGATCGATGCTGGCGGCGTTGGAAATTATATCCGCCATCCAGGCATTGCCATCTAAAACTCTGGAATAGCTTGTCGTCGAAAAATCTACGCTGATTGACATTGAGGGCTTTGGTGATATAATCCTGATCGCCTTGATTGTTTTTGGTCAGTTGGGCAATGTCACCCTTGGAGAACTGATCCCATATCCAGGAAAAATTACTCACATTCCACCACATGAAACTGCTGTTGAATCCTTCGAAGTGTGAGTTTTGTAGATATCTAAAATCTCTTATGCCCCAGAAATAACCGGTGTCATGATTCAACACCCAAGACAAATCTCGCACAACCACTGTGTCTAGATCTAGGTACAATAGGTTACCTGCATGATGTTGGGGGTTGAACATCTGCATTTTGTACCACCAGGATTTTTTTGGTCCTGCGATACCCGGCCATTCAGTCAATATGTGTTTGATCATGTGAGGCGGCACAGATCTGTCATGTTCAGTATACACATGGAAACGGATGCCGCCAGGCAGATTCCGTGTCAACATGTTGTACAGATTTTCTACATAGCGCCAGTTATATCCGGTGCTGTGGATTACACAGGCACAATCGATCATAGTTCCAGACACAGGGCGATTCTTTTTAGCCATAAGCCTTCCGTTAGTTCATCAAGAGTGTATTCAGTATGGCAGATCTCAGTCAACCATTGCTGTCTATCTGCCCGGTATGGTTTTTCTATATCTTCTACAGCAACCGACACTGGTGCGGCCAGACTGGATTCGTGGACCACAGGTCTGCAACCCGATATGGCTGCTTGTATGCCTGGTCCAGAGTTGTAATTAACCACAGCATGATATGCATAATCCATATCAAACCCGTCGTAGGTATTGGGCACAGATCTTGGTATTTCCAATCTTACTCCGGTAGGCAAGTGCGGTAGATTCAATCGTGATCTAGGATGTGGTCGAACAATAATGGGCCGATCGCTCACAGCCTGTAGATCCCGTATGCGATCCAACACCCAGGATTCTTGACTGGGCAAGTCTTGAACCTGCAGGCTACGGCTATGCTGTGCAGCTATCATGATGTCTGGCCTGTGGCTGTTGTTTGTTGATAACTTTACACCCAGCTTGGCCGGGCGATCAGGATCTAGATCTTGTGTGTGTCCGTAATAGCCCTGTGATGTCACATGATTTACTGCAATCTTCCAAGTGCGACCCCTATGTAATGCACCCACTTCAATTATGATTACTGGACGATTCAATCGACGATAATGTTCATACACCTGTTGATTGGCCCGCATGCGACCATTCCATAACACAGACCAAATTATTGCAGCATCAGTATCCCAGGTATTTTCTTTTGTTTGCAACCCGTGAGCATGCAATGCTGTTAGTACTGCTGACATAACAGGAGGGCTGTTCCCAGCTGATTGCGAGGGAAAATAAGATAGGGTTTTTATGCTCACTAAATATCTGAATGAAATACTGTGTAGTTACCACTTTCAATGCCGCCGGTTACGAAAAATACGGTAAACGCATGATTCAAACTTTCTTGCGCACCTGGCCCACGGATGTGCAACTGGTGGTTTATGCTGAAAAATGTGCAGTACAAGAACATGCTGCCAATCTATTAGTACATGATCTTGAATTGGTCAGTCCAGAATTGGTAGCATTCAAAAATACCTGGCGCGATGTGCCCAAAGCCAATGGTGATGTCAGCAACGATCCTGCTCGGTCACGCCGCAAAGATGCTGGCAAAGGGTTCAAATGGGACGCAGTTCGATTTGCTCACAAGGTCTACAGCATCTTCCATTGTGCAAAAAACACACCTTGCGATTGGTTGTTGTGGATGGATGCTGACACCATTTGCCATAGTACAATCACACAGTCCGATCTTGACAGACTGTGCTTCAGTTTGGTTGATCTGTGCTTCTTAGGGCGCAGCCGCAAATATACTGAATGTGGATTGTATGCAATGAGATTGGCAAGTCCTGCGATCCAATCATTTTTACAAAAATTTCAAGCGGCATACGATCATGCCGAAACTGGAATTTTTACCCTAGACGAATGGCATGATAGTTTTGTGTTTGATGCTGTGCGAAAACAATGCAATCTGATCGAATTAGACTGGAGCAGTCATTTGATCTCTGGTGAAGGACATCCTTTGATCAATAGTGATTGGGGTGCATACCTAGATCATCTCAAAGGCGACAGAAAAGATCAAGGGCGCAGTAGAAGAGCAGACTTAAAAGTCAAACGAACCGAAGCATACTGGCAATGAACTGGATCTGTCTAAGTAAAAATGGCGAGGACGAGTACATTGACATGTTTGCTCGTGGTGCCGGCATGGAGCCTACGCCCCTGGAAACTTGGAACTATGCAGACAGCACAGACCCGCTGGTGTTGCGTGGCATCATGAAACACAAGATAATCAAACGCTGTTGGCAGGACAAAAGATTCTTCTGGTATATGGATTCGGGTTACTTGGGCAATCGTCCCAGCATAAAAAATCCCAATGGATGGAAACATTGGCATCGCATCGTGCCTAACAATTTACAGCACGATCAAGTGATACCACGTCCGGCTGATAGATTAAAACAATTAGATCTGCACATGAGGCCGTATCATCAACATAGTCGTGACATATTGATTGTTGCTCCGGATCATAAACCTTGTGCTTTTTATGGGTTTGAATTGGAAGATTGGTTGACTGATGTCAAGACCAAACTCAGCATGTACACAGATCGCCCAATAAAAATACGTGAACGCCCGGCCAGCAGAATGGATCGCAAAACCCAACGTGCCGAAGATTGGCTGGCAGATGTACATGCTGTGGTCGCATTCAACAGCACCGCAGCCACAGAAGCCATAATAGCAGGTGTACCAGTGTTTGCCACAGCACCTTGCAATGCTGCTAACCCAATGAGCAATCACGATCTTTCTAAAATCGAAGAGCCGTGGTTTCCCACAGATGATCAACGCCATGCTTGGCTTTGCCATCTTGCATATGGACAGTTCCATATAGACGAATTTAAAAATGGTATGGCATACCGCATACTTAAACAAACACAGGAGATGATAAATGGCTGAACATTACGGATGGCACTTTCCGGATTTTGAAACACACTTTCCCAAGATGCTGAAGAAAAGTGTGGATAAAGGTCTACTGCCCGAATATCAAGTGGCAGTCCGGAAACGAAGCATTGATCTTTGCAAGTCTCGTGGCATTGCATTAGACATCGGTGCCAACGTGGGACTATGGAGTCGAGATTTAGTTAAGAATTTTGCCAAAGTTATCGCATTCGAACCAGTGGGATTATTTAGAGAATGTCTGGAAAAAAATGTCTCAGGTGATAATTTTTTCATCAGTCCAATGGCACTAGGAGATCAGGACAGTCGAGGAACCATGATCATAACTGAAGAGAATAGTGGGCATAGCCATTTGGATCCTGCTAGCATGGGCACCGGGGATGTGCAGATTGTACGTCTTGACAATTTAAATTTGCAGGGTGTGGACTATATAAAGATTGACTGCGAAGGTTATGAATATCGTGTGTTGCAAGGTGCAGAACAAACAGTAAAACGCTGCCGACCCATCATGGTGATTGAACAGAAACCGCACGATGCTTACAGCAAAGAGTACGGGCAATTTGCTGCTATTAAATTGTTGGAATCCTGGGGCATGGTCAAACTAGATCAAGTCAGAGATGATTGGATCATGGGATGGATGTAGAAAACCCATCCAAGGGTGCAGAAGATTCCGCAGCCTGGAATCGCAAATGGTCTCACGAACGCTATGTGACCAAACGCTGTGCCAGCTTTGAAATTGTTGATGCATATTTAAATCAACCCGTCGGTAGATTGCTAGATATAGGATGCGGATTTGCTTACGACAGCAGATGGTTCAACGAAAAATATGGCACAGAACTTTGGCTGTTAGATGGAGATGCTGGTGCCAATGCTGCCAAGTCAGAATCAGCCAGTTATGGCAACTGGAATACCACCAGCAGTGAGCTAAAGTTTTATCACACATTTGAATTTTTAGATTCAAAACTACAAGAGCTAGGTACAAAGAATTATCACCTTGTCGATGCTAACAATATCAACATACCTGATGATGTTAAGTTTGATGTCATAACCAGTTGGCTCAGTTGCGGGCATCACTATCCTGTAAAGACTTACATAGAACTCATGAAGAGACATTCACATGCCGGCACTAGAATTATTTTAGACATTAGATGCAAAGGCACTGAAACCAATTTCATTGGGGTAGAT
>Ga0114967_10001161_pt1 | contig 22057 bp, 22 predicted proteins | sample M_130628_MF_Meta_FD_92639 | JGI IMG/M metagenome (GOLD analysis project Ga0114967, IMG submission 92639) | Freshwater microbial communities from Lake Montjoie, Canada to study carbon cycling - M_130628_MF_MetaG | ecosystem: Environmental > Aquatic > Freshwater > Lake | place: Lake Montjoie... | reverse complement strand
TGTTTTTTTTTTTTTTTTTTTTCTTTTTTTTTTTTTTTTATTTAATTTTTTTTTAAATTTGTTCTTTTTATTTCTTTTATTATTATTTTTTTTACTAAATTTCATATATTATTTGTATATAATTATTTGCAAAATAATTGTTATATGTTTAGTACAACCGATTGGAAAAGAAATTATACAAAATTTAGTTATTATTTATAATACATTACTACACAACTATATTTTAGATAATATTGTTACGTTTATAAATTCATTTCAATCTATAATATATTATAATATTATGATATTATACAAATGAGACCACATTTAGAAGTAAACGATGAAAAAATGTTTTATAAGTATTTAGATAAAAGTAAAGTATATTTTGAGTATGGATCAGGTGGTTCTACATATCAGGCTAGTATTAGAAATAATATAAATAAAATATATTCTGTTGAAAGTGATAAAGAATGGCAAAATAAATTAGAAGAAATGATTCAATCAAATAATGTTACATATTTTTTTAATGAAATGAATACATTACCTAATACTTGGGGATATCCTGGTCCAAATAGTAATCCTATACAGCATAAGAATTATAGTGATTATATAAGAAATATTAGTAAAGAAGAACAAGAAAAGATTGATTTAGTATTTATTGATGGACGATTTAGGGTTGCTTGTTGTTTAAAATGTTTTGATATAATTAATTCTGATTGCTTTATTGCTTTTGATGATTTTTTAAATAGAATAGAATATCATATTGTTTTAAATTTTTATAATATAATAGAACGCACTATTGATAATAGAATGGTTATTTTACAAAAGAAAAAAAATATATCTAGTATACCAGAAGAGATAATAAAAAAATATGAATTAATAATGGATTGAATTAGCAAAAACGTTTAATCCCATATTTTTCATATATATATAAAACACTGAATATTAATTTTCTAGTTATTTTTTCATTTTCCTCACAATATTCTTTACTTTGTTTTCTGACTAATTCATTATTATTTGAACCAGGGTAAACACTACTTATTAATTTTAATTGATTAAGAAATTTACTATTATCATTATACAATGAATGATATTCATTGGCTTTTGTTGTAAAATAACTGATTAAATCTAATATTTCAAAAATATAATTTTTATATATTATTTCAATATTTTGTGGATCTTTGCTTGTTATATTATTAATTTTATAATTATTAGAAATATATTCTATTATATTTGGTTCATCTGGAAAAGCTATATTAAAGTATTTACTTGGACTCCCGAAATATAAATATTTTTGTAACTTATCTATTGGTATTGATTTTAACATATCTATTATTGGTAAAGCGGTTTTATCATAAGTACAATAATTGAATTGAGCATAACCTCTAAAAATTTGTGGAAAATTCGTCAAGATATTTTTATTTGGTGGGCAAATAAATCTATGAAAAATTTCCTTGTAAAAAGATAAATTGTATTTTATATTATTATTTAAATATGAATATAATAATTTAATCACATCTTCAGGTAAATCATTTAATTTAATTAGTATTTTTTTTTCATACTTTTCTAAACGTTTTTTATTTTTCTTTTCTAAACGTTTTTTATGTTTTTTATTTTGTTTATGTTGTAATGTAGTTAGCATTTTGGAAAACATTATTTTGAATCTTATATATTATAAATTACTTTATATATATTATATTCAATTTTTTATTTATTTATGAAATACCAAAAGAAAAGTTTTTAAAAAAAATTAATAAATAAAATATTTTAGAAAAATAAAATATGTGCGTAATATATATAGATGACGGTTCACGAATCTATCCTTTTTGATTTGATCGTTGCTGAGTGTAACTCTATTGACGCTGCTATTTTTACTTATATATCAGCCGATGGACATACTTTGTTTATTTCTAATATTTCAGAAGAAGCTATAATAAAATTAGTTTTCCCTATCAATAAAGATAGTAACAATAATAAATTAACCCTTGTTTCTGTAGATGTATCACTTGTATCAAATCCAACGTTACGTGTCAATGTTCCTGGATTAACACAACAAATGATTCATGCGTTCAATAATAGTAATTCAAAAGCTTATAAAAATGCTGGAATAAATCACGCACCCTTTGCTGAAATCCCATCAGGAATTATTCCACAAGAACAGCCAACTTTAACTGCTTCTCAATTAACCGATGTATTAACAAGTGTTACTACCTTTACTAAATCTACTTATAAAAAGGAAAAATTATTCGGATTAGAACTTACTAATCAATGTACAAATGGTAGCGGTGATCTATGTCAAAATCAAGGTAGTTTATGTAAAATTAACGGTCAGTGTCCACCTGGTTACAATCTAGGGAAGGGCGAGTGTTGTGACAAAATGAAATCCCCTGAATAAGACGTCTAATAGTCACAAAGAACTATTTTTAGTAAATATAAAAAAATAAAATATGTGCGTAATATATATTATTCAAAAAAGAACTTAAAGCCCTTTAAGTATATTTAAATTAATATATTTTACACATTTTTAACTTAAAGAAACCCAACAATTCATTTTTATACAAAAATAATTATATCCTATCATATTAAATGTCTACATTCAATAATAACCGTTTTACACCTGGTAACAAAGCCAACTTAAGACCATTTATTACCAAAGAATACATTAAACAATATTATAGAACCTTTAATGCTACACAGCTTCAACAAAATATTAATAATGGTGATGATATGACTATGGGAAATTTATGTAATTGTATTCAGCCTAGAGCTAATATTAAGAAACAAGGATATAATGATCCCACACAATCTGAAAATAGACGTTTAGCACGCGCTTTAGATGGAAATTTAGGTGGTCGTATTACATTTGGTAATTTTAATATTGCCGTTGATCTAGCACTTCTTGAAGGCAGGGCCGGCCAACCTGGTGGGTTACCCAGACCTATAAGAAATAAATTTTAAACCGATGAACATTTAAAGTGTACCATTTTAAACGTTGATCTGTCATGACACTTAAGAATAAAATAGGATTTTGTCCCATTTTAATTCTTCAAGAGTTTAAATCGCGTTTTTATTTTTTATATTTAGACATAATTAATATTTTCTTTTTTTCTTATATTATTTTATAATGACTGGTAAAACAAAAATTATCGGAACTCGTGCTCAAGTATGGCATGGAACTTGTAAGAAAACATCTGGTGGTCTTACTAAATCTGATTTAATGATGAACAAACACGGTCACATTGTATCTAGAGCTAAACATAATACCGCCAAAAAAGAAAAACGCCTTTTAAAGTATGGTTATGGCACTCAAAAAGGCAAATTTGGCTTTGTTAAAGTTGGATCTAGAAAAATGCGCAAAGGATCTAGAAAAATGCGCAAATCAATGAGAGGCGGTGATTCTAGTCCAGCTGATGTTAATTCCAGTTATATGCTTGGTGATACTGCTGGCCAAGGTATTACTGAAGGAGGAGTTCAAGCCATTGCTGGCATGGCTGGAGGTAGAAGAAGATCTATGAGAGGTGGCATGTATGGTTTAGAACCTGCCGATGTTAATGCTATGGATATCACTGGTCAAGGTCCAAACTCTGGCAATGGCATTGCTGGCCAAGGTATTACTGAAGGAGGAGTTCAAGCCATTGCTGGTATGGCTGGTGGCAGAAGAAGAAGAAGAGGAAGAAAAATGAGAGGTGGAACTGGCGAGCAAATGTATCCCAGTAATGTAGAACAATCTGCTTTACAAGCTGGTTTTTAAAATAATTTAAAAATTTATATAAATTCATAAATTATTTAGAACATTTTATAAGTCATTCTTTCAAGTCATTCTTTCAAGTCATTCTTTTAACCAATCTGAACTAACAAATTTATCAAACTTTATATACAATGATAATTGATTTGTCAAAAATTTCTCAAAAAACTGTTTTGAAACAATCGGCATAAATTTTTGCTCTAAAAATCCTTTAGCCTTAAAATATGATTTATAACCTTTATATAATTCATCAAACGATATCAATTCCAAATTTTTATTTGTAGTTTCATTTATTAAATTTACTTTATGTGAATTTAAAAATTCATTTATATCATCTTGTTTTGACCATAAATTACATCTAATATTTGTTATATATTTATTATCAATTACTTCCACTTGTGGTGAAAAATAATGACAAATCATTTTTATCATATTTACATCCGATATTTGAGAATTCTTTTGATCCGCATTTTTATATAATGTAGCAAATTCATCTATTTCATATTCATCATCTAAATTATTATCATTTGTAACTGTTATATGTTTATCCCAAAAAGATAAAAATGTTTTTACATTTGGTAAATATTTACTTGTTACTTTTGTGAAAATAGTTGTACCATTATCATTCGTATTTTCTAATTTACCTGATAAAATTGTTAGCAACTGATTTGAATAAATCATATTTGGTATATTCAAACTTGTTAAATACAATTTCCATATATAATGCATATTTTTCCATGTTATATTATTAGAATCACTAGAACTAACCGGTTCAATACATTGATATATAAATTCATCTACAATTTTTTCTATTTGATTTTGAACAAAATACAATACATAATTCTTTATTACATCCTCTGTCTTCGTCTTCAAATAATTGTCCGCATTAGTATATTGATCAGAATAATGAGTTGCTACACATAATAAATCTATACCAATATTATTTAATATAACTTTTATAATATCATAATTAAATGTTTCGTTTGTTTTTATTAAACGATATAAGTTTAGTTTATGAGTATCATGATATTTTGTTATAAAATTATTCATTATAGAATTACCTGTAGTTATATACGCTATAGAATCAATTAATGAAATAAGTTTCCTTGAGTTTGGACTAACAAAATATAATAAATTTTCAGTATTTTTTTTCAATATACAATCCCCAATTACTGTTAAAAAATATTTAGCTTCTGATTTGCTTTGAAAAATTGTTTGTAAAAATCCTAATACATTTTGAATTGTATATGTTTCTGGTGTAGATTTTAATAAGGATCTATCTTTTATTTTTTTTAATATACTTTGTTTTGTTTTATGTTTCCATTGAATTAATTTACCTTCATCTGTTATTGTTGAAAGTAAATGATGATGTATATCATCTTCTTTTATTATTTTATATGTTTTACCATCATATTCATAATAAATATTATTGTATGGCATATAATAATAAGGATGTTTACACAAAAATACTTTGAAAAAGTTTTCTTGTTCTAAACTTAGTTCATTGATTCTAGAAACACGCTCATCATATTTTTTATTTTCTTGTTCTAACATATTCGGCAAATTAAATAAATGTGTTTCTAAACGATTTTTCATATAGGAATTATCTTTGTATTTCGTAAATAAATCTACAACTATATTTCCTATGTCTTCTATTTTATCAAAATCCATTATAAGAACTTTCTAAAGAGTCTTTAAGTTACTTTTCAAAATATTATATTATGTATCTATTATAATTAGAATAAATAAATGAACACACAAAAACGCATCAATCTAAGATATTTACCTAAACGTTTAACTTTTAGGGACAAAAAAAAACAAGCTCAAATGATTTTAAAATCTAGAAAACTTTATAAAAAAAATAAATATTATACCAGAAAACCAGTCAAGTCTTTTCCTAAAAAAACATCTAAACATATTTTGAAAGCTAGAAAAATGTATAATATTGATAAAATTGGTGCTACTAATCAATTATCCAAGAAAACTGGTTGTTCTAAGACAGCTTTAAGAAAAATTATTAGTAAAGGTGAAGGTGCATATTATTCATCCGGATCAAGACCCAATCAAACAGGACAATCTTGGGGCGTCGCACGTTTAGCAAGTGCTTTAACTTCTGGAAAAGCCGGTGCCGTTGATTTTAATATATTAATGGATGGATGTAAACCTGGATCTAAAGGATATAAAATGGCACAATTAGCACATAAAAAATATGGGTTTGGAAAAAGAAAAGTACCAAAAGTCAAATTATAAAATTATTAAAGTTAAAATATTAAATAAATATTTTTATAAACAAATAAGTATTTAAAGATTTGCGTTTAAAATCTACTATAATGTCACAATTTATCAATAAGAACGCATCTACCGATGGAAATGTTTTAACTATTAAAACTGTTCAAATTGCTCCATTTCGCACTCTTATGACTGCTTTAAAAGATATTCTTTTGGAAACTAATATTTCTTTTCAACCTGATGGTATCAGAATTATAAATATGGATAAATCACATACTATTCTTGTTCATCTTTATTTAGCAGCTTCTAATTTTGAATTTTATGAATGTAAAAAAGAAAAAATTATTATTGGTGTTAATATGTTCCACTTATTTAAGCTTATTAATTCTATTGATAATGATGACACTTTAACTATTTACATTGAAAATTCTGATTATTATGATGGAATTGTTTCTCACCTTGCTTTAAAATTTGAAAATGGCGATATTAAACAATGTAAGACTCAAAAACTCAAATTAATTGAACCTGAACAAGATGAATTAGAGGTTCCAGATGTTAAATTCTCTTCTATTATTAATCTACCATCTGCTGATTTTCAAAAGATTATTCGTGATTTATCTTGTATTTCGGATAAATTAGAAATTAAGTCTGTTGGTAATGAACTCATTTTTAAATGCCATGGACAATTTGCTTCTGCTGAAATTCATCGTGCTGAATCCGATGGTTCTATGGGATTCATTGTGAAACAAGATTCTTCTAAAGTTATTCAAGGAGAATTCTCTTTGAAGAATTTAGGCTATTTTATTAAATGTACTAATCTTTGCTCGCAAATTGAAATTTATTTAGAAAATGATTTGCCTCTTATTGTTAAGTATGATGTAGCGTCACTTGGGTCCATTCGATTAGCACTCGTGCCGTTACCCTCCGTCTAGGCCTACCCCGTATACCGAGCATCAATCAAATAAATTTTTATAAAAAAGTTCCAAAGTACCTGCTGTAGCGGAAACAAACCATTTAATATTAATATCTAAATTTTGTAAAAAAAGTTGAATTTTAATTTTAATGTATTAAATATTCTAATATATTAATATTATAATGAATTTGAATTTAGGAAGAGATAGATGTTGTACATTACCTTTTAAAAGAGATATCATTGGATCCCAGGGAGACCAAGGGAATTTTGGACAACTTGGAGAAATTGGATTAACTGGATCCACTGGTGCTACAGGGTTTCAAGGTGCTACTGGATTATGTTACAGAGGTTATAAAGGCCCTCAAGGACCAAGAGGAAATCCTGGTGGTCTTGTTGGACCTATAGGAGCAATAGGACCCTCTGGACCTATTGTAACAAAATCTAATTCTATAAATAGTAATTTTAGTTTTATAACAATTGATTTGGCTTCTTATGATTCAATTCCTGTTGATTTGACAAGTTTTGCTATTTCATCTATTAATAATACTATTAACCCTACATTAGCTACAACTTATTCAATTAATTGGTCATTTTTTGGATCATGGACTGACTCAAATAGTAATTTTGCGATTAGATTAAATAATGGAACAACTTCTTATCCAAACGTTTTTACTATTAATACTCCCTATGTTTTAAATACTAATGGAAATAACTTGTATGGAATTGGTAATGACCTAATTAATTTAACTAATACTACTTATACCATTGAATTAATACAATGGACAACATCTGGAAACACTATTGATATTTCCAATCAGATAATTAATTTTAGCATAACATTGATTCCTATATCTTAAATAAAAAAATATTGTTTATATATATTAATGTCCAATTTTGATTATAAATCGTATTTACTTAATAGAAACTTATGTAGCAAAAATTTTAATTTAATACCTGGTCCTATTGGATTAATAGGTCCTCAAGGAGCTATTGGACCTAAAGGTATTCAGGGCTCTACGGGTCCACAGGGTGCCCAAGGAGCACAAGGTGCTTGCTGTGTAGGTGCTACTGGGGCTACTGGCCCCCAAGGAGCTCCAGGAGTCGGAGCTGGTGTTGCGGGTCCTATAGGACCTGTTGGGGCTCCAGGCCAGGGTTATGCTGTTAATAAAGTGACAGAAGATGTTCTTACTTTAACTAATGATTTTTCTAGCCCAGCATATTCATTTGCTTTTCAAACTTTACCAGGATCAGGAGCAACTTGGCATGTAACATGGTCTATATCAGTACCTAATTTTTCAGATAGTACAAATAATTTTTGTATTACTTTTTATGATGGTATAACAGAATATCAGACAATTATTCATAATAAATCTAATCCATTTTACTTACATACAAATGGAACTCATACTGCTGCCTCAGGAAATGATATTATTACACTTGGATTATCAACTGATTATGTTGTAAATGTTTATCATTCATCAAATATATATTCAGGAAGTCAGCTTCCTTTTACAATATCAGTCACATTAATTAGTTTATAAAATATTTAATAGTTAAAAAGTATAAATTATTTATTTATATATAATAAATAATGTATGGTAATTATTCTAAATATTTAGGAGCTAGAAGATGCTGTGAATTAAATAATAGAATACACTGGTAATAATAATAATGTAGCAGCAGACTTAAGTTGCCAAATAGATTTATTTTAAATATATTTTTGCTTTTTAGTTTTTTTGGTTATACCTTTTCTAAAGGTATATATATAATGGCATTTACAAGATTTCATGATGATCCGGCAAGAATTACAAAACAACTTCAACAACAAACTGATCAAGAAAGATGGTATCTAGATGTTCCTGGTAATGGCGAGAAGCCATGTTTCATGCTAGATCCTCAAATTATTCCTCAAAAATGGGGAGGTAATTTGTGGACGCATTGTACAGACATTCAAAGTTCACTTTTAGGAATAGATAGACAATTAAGTAGAGATTGTTTAAACAAAGAAAAGTATAAAAGACAAACAGTACACGCTTCTCCAATAGATTACCCTATATGTGATCAATTTTTAACAACAGAGCAAAGCAGATCAATAATGCCAGCTTGGACCGCAAGAGATTTAACACAAAATCACGCATATATTTTACCAAATAATCCTCAAGCACATACAGAGATGCCTTTTCAAAGTTACGCAAGTACAAGAATTTTAGAAAAAGATAGTTTCCAAAGAGAATTTGATTGTGTGCCACCAAATGATCAAACTTATACAGTACCAGTACAAATTCAAAAAGGAACTTATGTAGCAGGAAGAACCACATGTTCTGTAACAAATGATTGTGAAAGAGTTTAAAAATGCCAATATAAGAAGAATTATAAATATTTTAGTAATATAGTTGTCTAAAAAATAATTAATCTTTTATTTTTTTACTTTGTTATAAAAGTAAAAAAAGTATATGTATATATATAATATGGAAATAGCTATACCATTAGTAGCATTAGGAGGAATGTATGTTATTTCAAATCAAAATAAAAACAACTCTTCCAACGATGTAAAAAACAATAACAAAAAAGGAAAAAAGGAAAATTTCAATAATATGGGAATAAGAACAAATCTAGGTACAAAAAATACAGAATCCCAATTATCAAATTATTTACCAAACACCAATGTTCCTCCACAAAATTATCCAATAATGAATAATAAAGAATTAGTTGATAATATTCAGGAATATCCAAATCCAAATGTAGCAACAGATAAGTATTTTAACCAAAATGTTTATGAAGAAAAACAACGTGCTGGTGTTCCTATTAGTAATAATATTCAGCAAATTTATTCATTAACAGGCGATTATTTATCATCAAAAGAATTTATGCATAACAATATGGTGCCATTCACTAGCAGTAAACCATTTGGTCAAGTGTATAATAATAATAATGCTGAAACAATTTTAGATAATTATGTGGGAAATGGATCACAAACAATTAAGAAAATAGAACAAGCACCGCTATTTAAACCAGAGGAAAATGTACAATGGGCTTATGGTATGCCAGATATGAGTGATTTTTTTCAATCAAGACAAAATCCAGTAAATCGTAATAATAAGGTAAAACCATTTGAATCTGTTATGGTAGGACCTGGTTTAGATAAAGGTTATACCGCAGCAGGAAGTCATGGTTTCAATGCTGGTATGGAAGCCCGCGATAAATGGTTACCAAAAACAGTTGATGAATTACGTATTACAACAAATCCAAAACAAGAATATAGTTTAGCAGATTTACAAGGACCAGCGCAATCAGTTATAAAAAATGTAGGTATAGAAGGTAGAGTAGAAAAATATAGACCAGATACATTTTTTATTAATACACAAGACCGTTGGTTAACAACAACAGGAGCAGAAAAGGCTGGAAGAATGGTAGCTGAAGAAATCCAGAAAACATCAAATAGAAATGAAACAACAACATTTCAACACGGAACGCCAAATGCTATATTAAAGACAGCTAGTTATGTTCCAAAGAAATACGAAGAACCAAAAAAACATCAATTAGAAGGTTTTGATGTAGGACATTCTAATGCCTCAGGAGCTGGTCCCCATAATGATAAAGATCAACAATTAAATAGTCATACAAATTATGCTAATAATAGAGCAATTAATTTACAACCACAAACCTTTGGTTCGGGATTTTCTAGAGCTATAGGAGCTGCTATTGCTCCAGTTATGGATATTTTGAAACCATCAAGAAAAGAGGAATATAGTTGTAATATGCGTATTTTTGGTAATTTAGGTGGCGAAGTTCCAGGAAATTATGTAGTAAACCAAGGTGATGTTCCTACAACAACGATAAAAGAAACAACTTTGTATAAGCCAAATGGATATATTGGTAATCAAACAGATAATGCTGCTTATTTGGTGAATGATCAACAACCAATAGCAAACCAACGTGATACTACAAATTGCTCTCAAGTTATGGGCGTTTCATCAAAATATGGAAATAGACAATATGATTCAGTTTACAGACAAACTAATAGTGAAGCTAAAGAGAAAAGTATTGCTGGTAGGACTAATCAAGGTAATACTAATCAATTTAACCCTTATATTAATGTAACATTATCAAAATTAGATTCAGATCGTGAAAATAATAGATTATGGGCACCCCAATCAGTAATTCAAAATGGACCATCAGTTCAAACCTATGGAAAAGCTAATATGCCTCAATATTATGATAATTGTATTGGTTGTGATCGTATTTCTCCAGATTTGTTAAATGCTTTTAAAGAAAATCCATATACACATAGTTTAACAAATTCTGTTTAAACCATAACAAATTTATTTCTGTAAATAATTTAATAATATAATAAATTAAATTATAATATCATTTTCAAAAATAATAAATACGTAATATTAAAATATAAAAACACTATTTTAATATTAGTAAACCGTTTTAAAATGACAATAAATATTCATGAAAATATAAAAGAAAAACTTAAATACTTTCACAATATAAAAAAAATTCCAAATATAATTTTTAATGGTCCAAGTGGTTCAGGTAAAAGTACAATAGTGAATGAATTCATTTCATTAATTTATCAAGGTAACAAAGAAAAAATAAAGAATTTTGTAATGTATGTTAATTGCGCGCATGGAAAAGGTATAAAATTTATTAGAGAAGAATTAAAGTTTTTTGCGAAAACACATATAAATTCAAATGGTGGAGATACTTTCAAAAGTATAATATTATTAAATGGAGATAAACTAACAATGGATGCTCAATCAGCTTTAAGAAGATGTATAGAATTATTTAGTCACAATACAAGATTTTTTATAATTGTTGAAGATAAATATAAGTTATTAAAACCAATTCTATCAAGATTTTGTGAAATATATATATCGGAGCCTGAATACAAAGGAAAACAAATAAATCTATATAAATATAATTTAGAAGAATCATTTAAATTATCTAGTGTGAAAAATCAACGTTATGATTGGTTAAAAAAGGAAATAAAAAAATCAATTTTGGATGAAGAAAAAATGACTGAAATAGCGATTGAGGAATTTATTATAAAATTATATGAAAAAGCATATAATGCGTTAGATATAATAAATTTAATAGAAGATGGAACAATATCTTTATCAGATGAAAAAAAGTATGAATTGTTAATAGCATTTAACAAAGTAAGGAAAGAATTTAGAAATGAAAAATTATTGATGATGTTTGTTATAAATTTTACTTTTTTAGATAAAGAAACTCAATTGGAAAACATATCATTTATGTAAAATGTAATATATTTTGATTAATATTTCACAATATATTGCTTTAAGATTATATAGTCGTTTTATCAATAACAACTTCTTTGGAAATATTCTTAATAATTTTATTATAGTTTTTTTGTTGTTCTTCCTTAGTTGAACCAGACATAACTTCGCATATCATTTTCATATATTTATCATTTTGTTTAGATTCTGGATTATTATATTCTGGATTTGCTTTTTGCCATTCGGGAATTTGTTTAATATTTTTATTAGCAACGATTTTTATAGCATTTGTTAGTTTATCTTTAGTATCATTATCCTTAATCCATTGATTATCATCTTTAATATACAAAACATCTCTTTTTGAATCACTACAATGTATTGGTCTTTGAGGTAGATCTATATCATTTAAATTTTTAATAAAAATTTTGCTAATACCTTCCGCATAACCTAATTTGCCAGTTTCTTCAAGATCAGTAATAGATAATTGAATTTGATTCACAAAATCTGTTAGATTAATTGCGTCTTTACAGGTTTCATTTAAAAATACATTAATGTTAAATTTGTTATTATTTATAGTATTATTAATTGTTCCAGAATTACCATTGTTAGTTTGGGCAATTTCAAATAATTTGGTATTTTGTTCCATAAGTTGTTTATTTTGTTGTGAAAGTTGTTCAATAAGTAATTTATTTTGTTCCATTAGATAATCTTGAACATTTTTGTCATCTTTTATAACATCAATAATCATTTTTGTTTTATTTAACACTTCACATTTTTTAATATGTTTCCATAAACCACTATTGGTCTTATACATTTGTTTGCAGTGCTGACATTTGTATTCATTATTCTCATAATTTGCTACTTTTGCTATTTCCGATTTGCTACTTTTGGAAATATTATGTTTATCAGTTGCTAAATGTTTATCATAATTTGATTTTCGTGACGTAATATAGTAACAAAAATCGCACTCATAAATCTTCTTAGTTTTGCTATTTCCTAAGTTTTCCATTTATTTCCTAAAGTAGCAAAATAAAATATTTTTAAGTACTTTTTTAAAAAAATGAGAAAAAAAATATCGTAACACATTTTTTCCACTTTTTTCAAAATTTAGAGCATTTTCGTCACAAATCCGTTTTCAGAGAGTCTTTTTCAAGACTTTTTTGGGAAATCCGAAAATGGACATTTTTAAAATGTCCAAAATCCATTTTCCTTTTTACTTTTTGGAAAAAATTTGTTACTGAAAAATACTACCAAAATAAACTAACAAAATATCTGATGATTTATGCTAACACTACAGAAAAAATAATTGTTACGATAAAAAAACATATAAAATTTTAAAATTTTAGAAATAAGTTTAAAATATAAAAATTAAACATCAAATAAATACATTATGGATGATTTCAATGTTAGTTCATTACATGAATCAAAGAATGAGTGGGGCGCAAGATTATTAACAATATTAACGCCTTTATTAATTGAAGGATTTAAATCAATTTTTGATGAATCATATAAACTTTGTAAAGAAAACGGAGAAGTAGATAAATATTTAATGACATTTCAAAACTTTATTACAAGAATTCCAAAATGGAATGCGACAATAATTGAAACAGAACGTAAAAGAATTGTTGATAGAAGTAATTGTTCATATTTAGAAGAATTAGTAACATGTATTCATATAGTTCAATTAAAGATCTTAACAGCTATGCGTGTAGGTCAAAAACAGAAAAAAATAGATATAAATATTCCAAAGTTGGATGATTTTATTCATAAAGCATACATAAATGTTGCTAGAAAAATATATAAAAATGTTTATCTATTTGAATTAAATATATCACCATTACAAGTTCAAAAACATAATAGAGAACTAGAAATAATAGTTCAAGAATGTATATTAAATGCTGTTAGGGAAAGTATTCCTGTAGAAAGTATTTTAAGAGCTTATATGGATGAAACAGTTGAAGAAGATATTGTTGAAGAAATAAAAGAACAAATAATAGACAATCCAAATCCAGTAGCTAAAACGGTATCGGAAGCTATTTTTGAAGGTAAAAATGAAAATGTTAGTTTAAAGTTTAATGATGTAGATACAGTTTTAAGTAAAAACGGTGAAGAAGAAATGGTAAATGCTCCTAAAACAATTGAACGCCTTGAAGAAATTAGTACATTGAGAAGTTTAGCAAGAAAGATGGAAGAAGCCGAGGAAGAAGAAAAATTAAATATATCAAATGAAGAGGTATCATTAGATGGTTTAGATGTTCATGTAATAAATCCTCCAGAAATAAAATTAGATAACGATTTATTGTTAGAAGATATAGAAGTTTTAGCATAATTTGCCACCGCACGCCTCATTTTAGAATAAATTGGTAGGCACTTATAAACAATTTTTAAGGAAAAAACTAGGCAAGCAGAAGGTGACTTTTAATTAACGTAGTTTTCCGATATTTAATAGGAAAGGTTCGGCAAGCAGCAAGTGACTTTTAATAAACGTAGTTTTCCGATATTTAATAGGAAAGGTTCGGCAAGCAGCAAGTGACTTTTAATAAACGTAGTTTTCCGATATTTAATAGGAAAGGTTCGGAAAACGTAGTTTTCTGATAAATGCGTTAATAATAAATAAGAAATTTAAAAATATATTTTACTATGGATAATATATTTTTAATAGCAGGAATAATATCTATAATTTTTTTAATAGCAAAGTTTTTAGAAATGAGATATATAGATAAAGAGCCAAAGCCATTGAAATACTTAATAAGAGATACATTATTAGTGTATTTAAGTGTAGTAACTGGTAAATTTGTAGTAGATCAATTAAATCCAATGATTCATGAAACAGTGGCGCCGGTAATACCTATAGCATTTACAGATAATCCCCCATTTTAACGACCTGTCCATACTTTTACAAATGGATAAATAACTCTTTTATTTTTTAGATCTTCATTGTATTGTTCATAAGTATAATCAAATGATTTATTTTTAGATAAAATATCACCAAAAAGCGAACTGATTTTGTTTAATTGTGGATATTCTTGAGTAAATAACACTCCCATAATACGTTCTAAACAACAACGGTCAGATCTATTGTGAATTACATTTACTAAATTAGTAATATTATATTTATTTTGTAATGATTCTAAGAATGATAATTTTATATAGCATTGTGTTCCAAATACTAAATTAAAAGAACTCTCTTTATTTACTTTATTTAATCCAAGAATATTAATATCATTTCCTTTTAATTTTCTAATAAGTTCATTATTATTATTTAAACAAGAAGAAATACGAATTGAATTACCTGAGTTTTCTTTATCATAAATATGATGCCAAAATGGCATAACAGGCATATTAAAAGTTTCAAAAGGCACTCTTCTATGAATAAAACAACTATCATGAATAATAACCGCACTAGGAAACCATTTATATTTTAATAAATAAATATATGGAAGAATTTCTCCTCTACCAGGATATTCAGAATTAATTATAGTTAAATTTTTATATGGAAATTGTGCTTTAACAAAATTTTTGTTACTATTATCATCAATAATAACAATTTGTTTAAAAGGATAAAAAGTCCTAATAAGTTTTACACATTGATTCCAATATCTATTGGTTTTTGCTGAATTGACGTGGCGTGTAATAATAAATCCAAAATCATTCATTAAAATAATATATAATATATGAATAATATTATTTTAATATTTAAATTAATAGAATATTTTAACAATAACATGGTAATTCATCAATATTAATAATTTGTTCATTTTGTATATTATTCTTATTAGATACAATAAATTTACTAAATTCTTTGCGTTCTAGTTGTGCTAAAGGAGTATGATTATGAACATAACGAGCAATCATTTTGTATAATTTAAAGTCCGGATAACGTTCTGATCCATTATTTTTATATAAAACGTTAATACCATTATCGTCAATACACCATTCAACAATAAGTTTAATAATTGGAGAACATTCATCAATATTTTTAATCATATCAAAATCATCAACAACATAATCAAAAATAGAACAAGCTAATCTACATAAATCAAAACTGAAATTAGGTTCTAATCTAGGTTTTTTCTCATTATAATAAGGTTCAGTATTATATTGTGTCGCAGCATCACCACCAGTTTGAAAGCTATCACTACAAAAAAGTTTACCATTGAATTTATAAATAGCACGTCCAAAATCTATGATTTTATATAATTTGCCAAATGTGGGTACTTTATATGTTTTCTTTTTATAAGTATAGTATAAAAATTTTTTATTAGTAGGTATATACATGATATTATTTGTGTGTAAATCGTTGTGCGTAAAAGAAAATACTTTTTGATAAGTTATAAGAATCATAATAATTTGCATTAAAGCAGAAAACCATTCATCATCGGATAAATTACCGTTAATAATTAAATTATCAAAAGTATTATCACAATGTTCCATACATATTACTTGAACTGGGAATTTTGGAAAGGTAGCAAATAGAGATTCTTCTTCAGTATCGTCATGACTGAAATCATAGTTATCATTATCACTGTCATCGTCTTCAACATCGTCATTAATATTTGAATTATTATCAGATTTATCGGAATTATAATTTTTTTTATCATTATCGTTAGTATAGGATGTTCTAGAGGAACAAGTAGAACCAGATTTAAGAGTTTCAGATTTTTTGTCTTTAATGGAAGAAATTTCAAAATCATTAGAATTAGTGATATCAATTAATTCAACACCCATTGTTTTGATATCATTTAATGAAATATGTGAATTTTGAAAGATATTATTAAAAATATTTTCATCAATAGATTTTAAAGATAAAGCAGATGAGTTTGATTTTAAACTATTAGATATGTTTAATGGTTGTAATTTTTTAGTTTCTTTATTAGTAATAAGATGAGAATAATCGTCAATATTGAATAATACATTTTGTTGTTTTACAAAAAAATCAGATTGTATAAGAAAATCTAAATCATCAATAATATTAAGTTTATAATCATTTTTAATAGCTAAGAATGATCCATAATATTCAACTCCATGAATAAAATTATGTTCATGTAATAATTGATTAGTTAAAAATGAAAAAAATCCATCAATATATGAAGAATTATTGGGGTCAGATATTTTGCTATGAACAGTAATATTTTTATCAAAAGATGGTAAATTAAATAACTGCGTATCTAAATAATTATATTTGCCAACTAAATATTTAAAAGGATCCAAAAGTGGAGCCATTTTAATAAAAATTTTCTGACTATGAATCATGTCATGTTCATCATCAATATTTTTTAATTTGGATAAAAAAACATGTTGATGTTCAGTATTATGTTTAATATCCTTAATATCAGATATAGACCATTTATGATTTAAGTTAATAGAGTTAAAATTATAATCATTTAATGAAAAAAATCTTTCATAAATGGGAATGTAATTTTGAACATCAGATAAATTAATATTTTTGTTAGTTAGGAACTTGTTAAAAAGAGCGGTATTTTTGCGTTTTTGGTAGTTAACCGAAATAGTCATTAGCTAAATAAAATATAAATTAAATAAATATTTAACTAATTATTTTATCAATTATTTAATAAAATTATAAATTATAAATTTGCTAAACAATTGAGAAAAAAAATTGCGTAAATAAAATGTTTTTATTTAGTATAATAATTATAATGAATTTGGAATTAAAAAGGTTTGATATGAAAAGTATTAGTTTTAAACCTAATGAGTCAAAAGGACCTGTAATAGTTTTAATTGGTCGTCGTGATACTGGTAAATCGTTTTTAGTAAGAGATTTATTATATTATCATCAGGATATTCCAATTGGTACTGTAATTTCAGGGACAGAAGAAGGTAACGGTTTTTATGGCAAATTAGTGCCAAAATTGTTCATTCATAATGAATATAATACAGCTATCATTGAAAATATATTGAAGCGACAACGTGGTGTATTGAAGCAAATAAAAAAAGAAATGGAGCAGTTTAATAGGTCAACAATTGATCCAAGAACATTTGTAATTTTAGATGATTGTTTGTATGATAATACATGGGCGCGGGATAAGATGATGCGATTACTTTTTATGAACGGTAGACATTGGAAGGTCATGTTACTTATCACAATGCAATATCCTTTAGGCATCCCTCCGACGCTCAGAACTAACATTGATTACGTCTTCATTTTGAGAGAACCATATATCGCAAATAGAAAGCGTATATACGAGAATTACGCAGGTATGTTTCCAACATTGGAATCCTTTTGTCAGGTGATGGATCAATGTACAGAAAATTATGAGTGTTTGGTAATAAATAACAACGCAAAGTCAAATAAACTACAAGACCAAGTGTTTTGGTATAAGGCAGATGCTCATAATGACTTCAGATTAGGGTCAAAAGAATTCTGGGAGCTATCAAAACAAATAAATGATGACGACGAAGATGAACAATATGACCCAAATAACGTGAAGAAACGTGGTCAGGGACCAAAAATAGCGGTAAAAAAGAGCAAATGGTAATAATCCGCTTTTAAAATAAAAAAGCGGTTTTTGTAAAGCTAGATTTATTATTAAAACTTGCTTTTGTTGTTGCAAAAGCAAGTTTTATTTTAATAATATTTTTTATAATCTAGATAATAAATAATTTCGCTTTTAAAATTCGCTTTCATACTATATAAGCAAAAATTATTACTTAAAGATTAGACAAGAATATTATTATAATAAGATGACAGGCTTTAACATTGTTGACCTTATTGAAAAAAATCCTATTTCAAAATTATCCAGCACATATAATAGCAAATTAATATCCAAAATCCAATCAAATTTTTCTGGATATGAACAACAACTATTTGTAACTAGTTTTTATTGCTACTTAAATTATGATAAATCAAATGATTTTGTAGTTGATTTAGATGAACTATGGGAATGGTTAGGATTCAAACAAAAAGTAAACGCAAAAGTAATATTAGAAAAACATTTTAAAGTTAATATTGATTATAAAATTCTTGCTCCTCAAGAAGGAGGAACTAATATAAACTTGCTTTCCGCTATCGCAGAGCAAGATTTTCAGAGCAAAAAACATGGCGGACAAAATATAAAAAAAATTTTTTTAACAATAAAATGTTTTAAGTCATTATGTTTAAAAGCTCAAACGAAAAAAGCATCTGAAATTCATGAATATTATATTAAATTAGAAGACGTTTTACACGAAGTTTTGGAAGAAGAATCAAATGAATTAAAGCAAAAATTATTGAAAAAGGAAAATATTATCTTAGAAAAAGAAAAAGAAATTGAAAAAACAATAATTAAACAATTCCCATTAAATACGGAATGTATATATTTTGGAACAATTGATAATACAAATGATTCAAATGAAAAATTAATAAAATTTGGACATACAAATGATCTTTCAACAAGAGTATTAGACCATCATAAAAAATATACAAATTTTAAATTGGTATCGGCTTTTAGAGTTCAAAATAAAGTAGAAATAGAAAATTTAATTAAAACACATCCAAAAATAAAAAAACAAATAAGAACTATCCAAGTTAATGAAAAAAATAAAACAGAAATTATAGCATATAATGAAACAACTTTTACTATTGATAAGTTAAATTATTATATTAAAGAAATAATAAATTCCAAAACATATAGAATAGATAATTTCAATAAATTATTAAAACAAAATGAAGAATTGTTAAATGAAAATAATGAATTAAAAAATCAATTAAAAAATAATAATGAAACAATTTTAAAACAAACGCTAGAAATAAATGAATTAAATGATAAATTAAAATTACAAGATAACACATTACAATTATTTGAATCCGAAAATCAATCAGTTTATCAAAATCCTCTAATAGAAGAAAACGAATATACTAACAAATTCAATGAATTTATAGATACAATGTGTATTGTTCGTTCAGACGTTGAAGAATCGTGTGTAAATATGGAAGGTCAATATCGTATATGGAGTAAAATAAAACCCAAAAAAGAAATATTTCATGCGTTCAAAACATATTTAGATATTAGATTTAAACCGAGTAGGCTTTCTAATCAAAATAAAGACCAAGTTGTAAATGGTTATATTGGAGTAAAGTTAAAATCAATTGAATATAAGAAAAAATGCGTAAATAATGATGTAGAAACATTTTTATTCCAAGTATGTAAATTTTCTCCATGCGGAAAGATTTTAAACTCTACTTTACTGGATGAATATCAAAGATGGAAAAAAAGTTTAAATAAAGAATGCTCAAACCGTGAATTTGATATGAAGGAATTAAAAGATTATTTAAATTCATGTGAATATGTATTAAAAGCTACAGTTTGGACTGATAAAGGTTCAAACGAAGGCTATTATGGAATATCATTAAAAGTAGATGAATATAAACATAAAATTACTTCATCAACCGGTAAAAAAGTAGAAAAAATAGAAGTAAACACAGGTCAAATTTTAGGAACATGGGAAACAATAGCAAAAGCTGCAGAAGCAGAAAATATTTCAGCAGCAAAGATGTCAAGAAGTGTAAAAAATAAAATAATCTATAATAATGATTATTATTATATAAAGAAAATTACTTAAATTTTTAGCTATAATTATAATAATAATGAGGCTTTTACATTATTTAACAATCCCGTTATTATTAAGAAGTAAATGTATTTTAACTGATAATAAGAGGTTATCAAGTCTTGGAAAAAGATTGGTTCCAATAATGAAAAAAGATAGTTTAAAAAACTCGCCATTATATGTGCCAAAGACTTATAATCAAAAAGAATATGTAAAAGCTTTGGATTCTAAAGAGGATTGTATAACAGTTGTTATGGGACCAGCAGGAACTGGTAAAACATTAATGGCATGTAATAGCGCAGTAAATTATTTAAAAGAAAATAAAATAGACAAGATAATAATTACAAGACCAGTTGTTCCAGTAGAAGAAGAAATAGGATTTTTACCCGGTTCCCTAATAAAAAAGATGGACCCATGGACAAGACCAATTTTTGATATATTAGAAGAATATTTTTCAAAGACACAAGTGGCAAGCATGGTTCAAAATGGACAGATTGAAATATCGCCATTAGGGTTTATGAGAGGACGTACATTTAAAAATGCTTTTGTAATAGCGGATGAAATGCAGAATAGTAGTCCAAACCAGATGTATATGTTATTAACAAGGATAGGAACAAATAGTAGAATGGTAATAACAGGTGATTTAGAGCAAAGCGATAAATTAGAGAATAATGGATTAAAAAATTTGATAGAAAAAATACAGTTATATAATAAAAATCAAAGACTAGAAAATATAAAATTAATAGAATTGAATTCAAGTGACATACAAAGAAGTGAATTGGTAGAAAGTGTAATAAATCTTTATAAATTTAAACCGTTTGAAGATAATACAAAAAATAACATAGAAAAGGAAAAATATGTAATAAAAAGACCAATGTATACCGATCCTGACAAATTTTATTCAGATGCTGCTTTAATTCCAAAAAAAGATTATAAAGAATTTCCAAATAAATAATTTCTTATTTTGTTAATAAATTTTTACATAATTTAGAGGCAATCCAAGTTCCGAATATTAGCCACATATTAGTAATAATATTTCCTCCATTAAATATAACCCATCTTAGACCAGAACAATAAGGAGTTAAAACCATAAAAGGTGATATTAAAAATCCAAGAATGGTTGATGGTGTACAAAATTTATGATATAGTATTCCAGAAAAGTAATGGATAATAATCCATAATATATAAATACCAATAATTTCTAATGTGAATTGAATATATTTTATAAGATTGCTAAAAACCATAATTTTCATATTTCTTTGTAAAATTTAATGCTGATTTTATAAAATCAATTTTATTATTTATTTATTCTTACTTCGTTCTATAATTGTAAAATTGTTATTTTTTGTAAACAAAATGTTTTTCATGAATTAAAACTTAGAAATAAATTATTATTAT
>Ga0114967_10001160_pt1 | contig 22058 bp, 19 predicted proteins | sample M_130628_MF_Meta_FD_92639 | JGI IMG/M metagenome (GOLD analysis project Ga0114967, IMG submission 92639) | Freshwater microbial communities from Lake Montjoie, Canada to study carbon cycling - M_130628_MF_MetaG | ecosystem: Environmental > Aquatic > Freshwater > Lake | place: Lake Montjoie... | reverse complement strand
TCGCACCCTTTGACGGCGGGAGATCGATTGCATCTTCCCTGTCGTCGAGCGAATTACGAAGATCGAGTACTTCGAAAACACGGTCGAAGGAAACGAGCGCCGTCATGATGTCGACGCGAGCACTTGAAAGCGCAGTGAGCGGCTCGTAGATGCGCGTGACCAACGCAGCTAACGCAACCAACGTGCCCAGAGTGATGGCATCGGAAATAACGAGTTGTCCGCCGATCCAGTAGACCAGCGCAGTTCCGATTGCTCCAACGAGGGCGAGAGCAATGAGGAACGTTCGGCTGTACATCGCGCTCTGAATACCGATGTCGCGCACTTCGGCGGCGCGATCGGAAAACTGTTTGGTCTCGCGCTTGCGGTTACCAAACAACTTCACCAAAAGAGCACCTGAAACGTTGAATCGTTCGGTCATCTGCGTGTTCATCGCTGCATTGAGATCGAACCCCCGACGAGTGATCGCCGACAGTCGACGCCCAACACGCTTGGCCGGAATGATGAAAATTGGCAGTACCAAGATTCCGATAAGGGTGAGTCGCCATTCCAGGTAGAACATCGCGATCAATGTCGTGATGAGGACGATGACGTTCGAAACCACTGATCCGAGTGTTGTCGTTACCGCGCGCTGAGCTCCGATGACATCGTTGTTAAGGCGGCTCATGAGTGCGCCGGTTTGGGTTCGCGTGAAGAAACCAATCGGCATCGCGGAAACGTGATCGAACAACTTCACTCGAAGGTCGTAAATCAAACCTTCGCCAATACGAGATGAATAGAGGCGCTCGAAAAATGACATCGCCGAGGAGAACACAGCTGCGGCGATCACGATGGCGGCGAGGACATGAAGGAGTCCGCGATTTCCGTCAGGGATAGCCGAGTCGATGATCTGTCGGAAGAGCAATGCCGGTATGAGCCCGAGCAAGGCCTGAAGAACAATGACAAAGACGAATGCAGAGATTGCCCACCGATAGGGGCGGGCATAGGAGAGCACCCGAACAACGGTGCGGCGGCCGATTGATGCATTGGCAATCGCTTCGCGATTTCCGGACATCATCATGTGGAGGGAACTGGGCATCATGGTCCGCTCAGGTTAGGACCGACCGAGCGCATTCACTCCCGACGCCGAACGCGCCACCGGCGCCCAAGGGCGCCGGCATTGATGGCGGAAAGTGAGGGATTCGAACCCTCGGTGACCCGAAGGCCACAACGGCTTTCGAGGCCGCCCCATTCGTCCGCTCTGGCAACTTTCCGTCTTCGACACTAGTGGCCCCTGTTCGAAGGGGGCCAACGCGCCGCAAGGATCAGAAAGAGTTCAGCGCAGGCCAGCGAAGTAGGACGAGAGCAGTTCGCTGCACTCGTCTGCCCGAACATCGGCAATCGTCTCGAACTCGTGGTTGAGTCGAGGATCACTGCCGAGCTGATACAGCGAACCGCACGCACCGTTTTCATAACTCCGTGCACCGAAGACCACACGGCCAACACGAGCGTTGACCATGAGCCCAGCACACATGGCGCAGGGTTCAAGAGTGACAACCACGGTGGCATTCTCGAGTCGCCAAGAACCTATGGCGGCCGCCGCGTCTCGAACCGCAAGGAGTTCTGCGTGCGAGGTGGGGTCCTGTGACTGCTCACGTTCGTTATGACGACGAGCAACGACCTTGCCATCGATCACCACAACGGCACCGATCGGCACTTCGCCTTGTTCGCCCGCGAGTCGAGCTTCCTCGATGGCCAAACCCATGAGGTCAAAATCAGAAAGCCCGTGATCGGAGGACTCAGGGATGTCAGTTGCAACTCCCATTCAGTCTCCGATCACGTTGCGTTCGTCTGTACTTGCTGGCGGAGGGAGTGGGATTCGAACCCACGGTGAGTTACCCCACACACGCTTTCCAAGCGTGCCGATTCGGCCGCTCTCGCACCCCTCCCGGGGACCATCCATTTGTGCCGGACGGTGTTCCGAGCCGACAGGGTATCGTTCCTCCCGACCCGCTCTCGCGTGTGGCGGTCGGGTCCTGTGCAATCGGAACCCGCGAATCGAGTCAGGGCCGGAAGGCAGCAGCTCTCAACGGGATCACCGATGTGCCGCAGGTCGCCTGACCGTCACACGGGGGAGCGGGTCTTTTTCCGCCCATTGCCCATAGATCAGGACGATGGCAGTCCCAGCCGATCGGTAGGCTCGCCCCCAATGTCCTATCAGTCGCTCTATCGCCGCTATCGCCCGAGTCGCTTCAGTGAGGTTCGCGGCCAAGAGCACCTTGTGTCGGCGCTGCGCAACGCCGTCACCGAAGATCGCCTGGGCCATGCCTATCTCTTCTCTGGCCCTCGAGGTACCGGCAAAACCTCAACCGCTCGCATCCTTGCCAAGGTTCTCAATTGTCAGAATCCCGAAGCGGGCGAGCCGTGTTGTGTGTGCGACTCATGCCTTTCCATCGATGCAGGAACCAGTTTCGACGTTCACGAACTCGATGCCGCTTCCAATAACGGCGTCGATGCAATCCGCGATCTCATTTCAAGCGCGTCACTCGCTACGCCTGGTCGCTACAAGGTGTACATCCTCGATGAGGTCCACATGCTTTCGACCGCGGCGTCGAATGCATTGTTGAAAACCCTTGAAGAGCCGCCGTCACATGTCATCTTCGTCTTGGCAACAACCGACCCGCAGAAGGTTCTTCCCACGATCCGAAGCCGCACGCAGCATTTTGAGGTGCATCTGCTTTCGGCCGCCGATCTCGAGGGCCTTGTCGACTACGTCGTCGCCGATGCTGGTCTTGAATTGTCAGCCGAAGGCCGCTCCTACGTCTTGCGCGTCGGCGCTGGTTCTGCTCGCGACACGCTCTCTGCGCTCGATCGAGTTGTTGCCGCTGGCGGTATCCCCGATTCTGAAGATGCTGTCGATGAACTCGTTGAAGCATTGTGCGAACGCGACACCGGTCGCGCACTCATTGCCGTCGAGGGTGCACTCTCACGCGGGCGCAACCCGCGTGTTCTCGGCGAAGCTCTCATTGCACGGTTGCGCGATGTGTTCCTTGCATCGGTTGGTGCCGACCTTTCTCGCCTCACCGATACCGACCGCGCTCGCGCTATCGAACAAGGCCAACGCCTTGGTGCTGCCGGTGCAACTCGCGCGCTTGAAGCACTCGGCGAAGCATTCGTGGGTATTCAAGATGCTCTCGACCCGCGCATCCCACTCGAAGTCGCGCTGGTTCGACTCACTCGCGATGATGCCGATGTGTCGTTGTCATCACTCGCCGACCGCATTTCACGACTCGAACGCGATGGCGTCGTTGTTTCAACCGACGCGCCACCCAAGACTCCGGGCCCAGCGCGACCGAACGCGCTGCCACCCCCCATTGCCGACGATGCCGATGACGATCAGGTCGATTCCAGCTCCATGCCAGCAGCGGGTAGCCGTCCTGCCGATGTTGCTCGGGAGGAACTTCGCCGCCGAACGGGTGGCGAAGAACCCGCACGCCCGAGTCGCGCTGCGACCCGCCCACCCGCCCGTCCCGCCCGTCCCAGTCGTCCCGGCGCAGCACCGGCCCCCAGTGCGGCCCCCAGTGCGCCAGCAGCGCCCGCTCCCGAGCCAGTCGCTGAACCAGTGGCGGAACCCACGCCTGAGCCGATCATCGAACCCGCGCCTGAGCCAGTGGCCGAAGCAGCGCCCAGTACTCCGACCGCACCCGCCACTACGGGTGGAGTCATGCCGGCGCTCATCGATCTCACGAGCAACTGGAGCGACACACTTCTGCCCTCGCTTCCCCAACGCTCTCGTGCTCGATTCTCCGGTGGGCATTGGGTCGACGTTGTCGACGGTGTCGCCGTGTTTGGATTGCCCAATGAACCACATGCAGTTCGCTGCGAAGAATGTCGTTCCGAGGTTGAAACTGCATTAGCGGCACACTTCGGCACCCCGGTCCCCATCCGCCTTGTTGTCGATGGTTCGGCACCCGATCCATCTGCGCCTCGCAGTGTCGCTGCGGCGCGCCGAGCAGCAACCGACGAAAATCCCGTCGACGAATCCATCGATCTCGACGACCTCCGAAATGCCAGAAGCGCAAACTCTGCAGGAGCTGATCGCATTGCAGCGGTCTTCCCCGGCGCCGAACTCGTCGACGAAAACTGATTCCCTACCCCATCGCCCCTGCGGGAGCCCACGTGTCTGACCAATTTGATCTCGGCTCAATGCTTAGCCAAGCCATGGCTATGCAACAGCAGTTTGAGCAAGCTCGCGCCGACGCCGCTACTCGCGAGTTTGTCGGTCAAGCCGGCGGAGGCGCTGTCGCTATTCGCGTCACCGGTGGCATGCAGGTGCTCGATGTTTCGATTTCTCGAGAAGCAGTCGACCCTTCCGACGTCGCCATGCTTGAGGATCTTGTGCTTGCCGCATTTCACGATGCACTCGCGCAAATCGATGAGATGCAACAAGAAGTGCTGGGGCCATTTCAGAACGCAGCCATGCCCGACCTCGGCGACCTCGGCGGTCTTGCCGATCTCGATGCCCTTGGCCTTTTCGGAGCACCCGACGACATCATCGAAATCGATTCACACCGCCCGGATGATCGAGCGTGAGCATCTACGCCGGTCCGGTTCAGGATCTCATCGATGAACTCGGTCGCTTACCTGGAGTTGGCCCAAAATCTGCGCAACGGATCGCCTTTCACCTGCTCAAGATGCCTACCGAAGATGCCACTCGGTTGGCGAATTCCATTCTCATTGTGAAAGAACGCGTCAGCTTTTGCACGACATGTTTCAACGTGTCCGAAGGTGACTCCTGCGGAATCTGCAGCGATACACGCCGAGAGGCAGGGGTGGTGTGCGTCGTTGAAGAACCTCGCGACATCGTCGCCGTTGAAAAGACCGGCGAATACCGCGGCCGCTATCACGTCCTACAAGGTGCGATTAGTCCAATCGAAGGCATCGGTCCCGATCAATTGCGCGTGAAGGAACTGCTCGTGCGCATCGAGCCCGAAGGCATCGAAGAAGTCATCCTGTGCACAAACCCCAACATCGAAGGTGAAGCAACCGCGATGTACTTGGGACGTTTACTGAAACCACTCGGCATTCGCGTCACGCGAATTGCCAGCGGACTTCCTGTCGGTGGCGACCTCGAGTACGCAGACGAGCTAACGCTCGGCCGCGCCCTCGAGGGACGCCGCGACGTCGACTAACTCAGATCGTTTCCAGCAAGATGGCGTCGCCCTGACCGCCGCCGCCACAAAGTGCAGCGGCGCCCTTGCCACCACCGCGACGCTTGAGTTCCATCAGAAGGTGCAGTGCAACGCGCGTGCCTGACATTCCGATCGGGTGACCGAGAGCAATCGCGCCACCATTGACGTTGGTGATTTCGTCGGTGATTCCGAGTTTCGCCATTGAGGCAACTCCAACTGCGGCGAATGCTTCGTTCAATTCGAAGAGGTCGAGATCGCTGACCTTCATGCCGACGCGATCGAGCGCGTTGTTGATTGCGTTGGCAGGCTGATCGAGCAGCGATGCATCGGGACCGGCAACCTGTCCGTAACCGACGATGCGACCGAGCGGCGTAATGCCAAGACGCTCAGCAGCTGCTTCCGACGCAACGATGACGGCTGCGCCACCATCGGAAATTTGCGAAGCGTTACCAGCGGTGATGTTTCCGGCCTTATCGAATGCCGGACGAAGGCCGCTCAAGGAGTCGTAGGTGGATTCGGCGCGAACACCTTCGTCTTCGGAGAACAACTTCGGGTCGCCCTTGCGCTGCGGAATTTCCACCTTGACGATCTCGTCGTTGAAAAGTCCTTCAGCTTGTGCCTTCACGGCGCGTGCGTGCGAAAGAGCGGCAAGCGCATCCTGTGATTCGCGGCTGATGCCGGCGGTGGCTGCGTACTTCTCGGTGCCAGCACCCATTGCCAATTGGTCAATGGCGCAGAACAGTCCGTCGAACATCATTGAGTCGATCACTTTGCTGTCGCCCATACGCAAACCAGCGCGAGCTCCGGGCATGAGATACGGCGCATTGGTCATCGACTCCATACCGCCAGCGACAACGATGTCGGCCTCGCCGGACTGGATGTAGAGGTCGGCAAGATGAATTGCATTGAGACCTGAGAGACACACCTTGTTGACGGTGGTCGAAGGAACCGACATAGGAATGCCAGCTTTGGTTGATGCTTGACGTGCAGTCATCTGACCAGCACCGCCGAGCAGCACCTGACCCATGAACACGTAATCAATCTGTTCTGGGGTAAGCCCAGCACGCTGAAGTGCAGCGCGGATGGCAAGTGCACCGAGATCAGTGGCTTCGAATCCGGCCAATGAACCAGAAAGCTTGCCGATAGGCGTACGAGCGCCAGCGAGAATGACCGAACCAGCCATGTCTGAACCTCCCAAGAGGAATTGTTCCCCGTCACCGGCTCAGACAGGCGATCGACGGGAGGGACGGCGATGTCCCGGGCCAGAACTGTACCCGCCGGTAACCACGGTCACCGCATGGCGTCAGGGCACCTCACCCGCATGGCCTGAGGCCCATCAGTCCCGGTAACGTGCCGCCTCATGCAACAGATCATCGATGCCATTCTCCAGGGTGCCCCCGGCGAAGAACTCGCAGCCATCGCTCTGCCCGAGTCCTACAAGGCCACCGTTGTTCTTGCCTCCGAGCAGACGATGTTCGACGGCATGGAGTCAGAAGACAAGGACCCACGTCAGGCGCTTCATCTCCAAGAGATCGCCATGCCCGAACTCGCCCCCGACGAAGCGGTGATCGCGGTCATGGCGAGCTCAATCAATTTCAACACTGTGTGGTCGTCAATCTTTGAACCGGTATCCACCTTCGGCTTTCTTAAACGCCTCGGCAAAGAGAGTTACTGGGGAGCACGGCACGACCAACCGTTCCACGCTGTTGGTTCCGATGCATCGGGTGTTGTCCTGCGAGTTGGCAGCGCAGTGCGCAAGTGGAAAGTCGGCGACAAAGTCGTTGTGCATTGCAACTACGTTGACGATCAAGATCCATCAAGCCATAACGACTCAATGCTTGGTGACAACCAACGCATTTGGGGTTTTGAAACCAACTACGGCGGTCTTGCTGAACTTTCGGTTGTCAAAGCAAATCAGCTCATGCCCAAGCCTGCACATCTTTCGTGGGAAGAAGCATCTGTCAACGCGTTGTGCAACTCCACGAGTTACCGAATGCTCGTCAGCCGTAACGCTGCGCAAATGAAACAAGACGATGCCGTTCTTGTTTGGGGCGCGTCGGGTGGCCTCGGTGGTTACGCCGTGCAGTACATCCTCAACGGTGGCGGCACCCCAGTGGGTGTTGTGTCATCACCGGAAAAAGTTGGGCTGCTGAATGACCTCGGTGTTGAGCATGTCATCGATCGTCGCGCAGCCAAGTACAAGTTCTGGGCCGATGAGCACACCCAAGACGAGACGGAATGGCGTCGACTGGGCAAAGACATTCGCTCAATGATCGGTCGCGATGTCGACATCGTATTTGAACACCCAGGTCGCCAAACCTTCGGCGCCTCAGTGTTCGTCGCCGCTCGCGGCGGAACCATTGTCACGTGCGCTGCAACGAGTGGCTTCATGATCGAATACGACAATCGTCATCTCTGGATGAAGTTAAAGAACATCATCAGCTCACATTTTGCGAACTACGCAGAAGCATGGGCTGCCAACCAACTCATCTGTGAAGGCAAGATTCAACCAATCCTTTCCGCGGTGTACCCGCTTGAACAGACCGGTGAAGCCGCCTACCAAGTTCATAAGAACTTGCATGAAGGCAAAATCGGCGTGTTGTGTCTGGCGCCATCAGAAGGTCTTGGCATTGACGACCCCGAGTTCCGAGCCAAAGTTGGCGAGGATCGCATTACGGCGTTCCGTCGTCACGGCGCGTAACGGACAACACGAACAATGGCCATCACCGCACGCCGTCCCGGCGAAGAAGAATCAGGAGTTCAAATGAGCGAAGCTGCTGCGAACCAGAAACCGCTACTGACCGAAATCGACCACATTGCAATCGCAGTACCCGATCTCGGTGCAGCAATTGATTACTACCGTGAAACCTTCGGCGCCGTTGTCGAGCATCGTGAGGTTGTCGAAAGCGATGGCGTTGAAGAAGCACTGCTCAAGGTCGCCGAGAGTTACGTTCAGCTCCTCACCCCGACCCGTGAAGATTCCACCGTCGCAAAGTGGCTCAACACTCGCGGTGGTCCTGGAATTCATCACGTCGGTTATCGCGTAGCCAATTGTGCCGAAGCACTTGATGCCGTTAAGGCACAGGGCTTCCGCGTTCTCGACGACGCTCCTCGACCTGGTTCGCGCGGAACAACCGTTGCGTTTATTCACCCCAAGGATGCGCTCGGCACACTGATCGAGCTCGTTCAGGAATAATCCTCAGCAGTTCGTACGACTCCACGTATCTACGGTTGCCATCGCCAAAGTGGCCGTAGCCGAATCGGGATACGCCTTGATTGCTTTCGTCGCTGCTTCGTACGTCGCCGAATCTGCAACAGTCGTGCCTATCCATGTCGAATATGCCTTAAGTGTCTCAAGCGCAGTCACAACAGCATTGGGAACACCTTTCGAAGCGGCCGAAAACAGCGCGGCGTCACTCGCTGCGTCGGTTTGAATCCTCTGACGTTCCGCGGTCCAGTTACCTGAGTTCTTCGGCTGGAGGTCGCTGATCGGTAACGCTGCCTTCAAAGCGGCACACGGAGCCTGAACATTCCCCGGAATCGACGATGGGGCCGGAACAACCGATGTCGGCGCTGGAGGAATCGATGATGCTGCTGAAGGAACCAGCGACGCGACCGACGTGGATTCGCCTGCCGCTGACGAAGACGAGTGCGAGGACCCGCATGACGCAATCGTCATCGTCCCGCAAACGATGACAGCCATGCACAGTCCTAGGTAAATCGAACGCCTAGAGCTAAGAGTTCTCATGACACGACTCTAGAAGTGCAAACGCCCGCTACGGTGCCGCCTATGAGTGGCGTGAATTACACGGTTACTGAACTGATGACTGCGACTGCTGATGCCATCAAGGCGAGGCTGGGTGGAGCAGTTTGGGTCGATGGCGAAATCTCTGGCGCTCGTGAATCCCGCGGCCACTTCTATTTTGATCTTGTAGATCGCGATGAGAAGGGAGCGGTCACCGCCAAAGTGCCCGTTGCTCTGTGGAGTCGCGCCCGACCAAAGGTTGAACAAAAGCTTCAGAGCGCCGGAACAGTCCGGCTCGAAGAGGGCGTCAAGGTTCGCATTCGTGGACCACTTGAATTGTGGTTGGCAGGTGGCCGTCTCCAACTGTCAATGCAAGACATCGATCCTGCGTTCACACTCGAGGCGCTCGAGTCTGAGCGCGAGCGCGTACTTGCAGTGCTGCGCGCCGAGAACCTCATCGACCGCAACCGTTCTCTCGCTCTCGTACCAATGCCGTTGCACATCGCACTTATCACTGCCGACGAAAGCGCTGCGCAGGCAGATTTCATGCATTCGCTTATCGAAAGCCGACTCCCTTGGCGGGTTGAATTCATCGACTCAAAAGTTCAAGGTGCCGGCGCCGAACGCACCATCGGTGCTGCTCTCCGAACTGCACAACGCAACAAAGTCGATGTCATCGCCCTCGTGCGCGGCGGTGGCTCGCGGCTTGACCTTGCGGTCTTCGACCACGAGGTTGTTGCTCGAGCAATCGCGACCTCATCGGTCCCCGTCTTCACTGGCATCGGACACGAAATCGATACGAGCGTTGCCGATGTCGTGGCCCATTGCGCGAACAAGACTCCAACCGCGTGTGCAGAAGCTCTCGTCGACATCGCCATGGAAGTTGTCACTCGTGGAGAAACCGCGTGGGGTGACATCGCTGAAATCGTTTCTACAACTCTTGATGTTGAACGCGAACGACTTGCCCGTTCAGCCCGCCACGCCGCCCTCGGAGCTCGAACCCGGCTCACCGTCGAGCGACATCGGCTCCAAAGCACGGCCTCGCGCCTCAATCGATCACTTGAGTCCACGGTGAAGTCAGAAAAGCAGAATCTCGAACTCTTTGCCGCTCGCCTTAGTGCCGTCGATCCCGTTCGGACTCTGGCGCGCGGCTGGTCAATTACTCGCACCGAGAGAGGTACCGTCGTGCGCCGAAGCGCCGATGTGTCTCCAGGTGACACCCTTGTCACAACCGTTTCCGACGGAACCATCACCAGCACCGCAACCGCAACTGATTGAGAGATCCAATGGCCGCGAAAAAAGACTCTGCTGATTCACTTGGCTACGCCGAGGCCGTCACCGAGCTAGAAGCCATACTCAACGAACTCGAAGCAGACGATGTCGATGTCGATCGACTCGCCGAACAGGTACGTCGTGCTGCTGACCTCATTGAGCTGTGCCGCGGTCGCCTCGAAAACGCCCAGGTTGAGGTAACTCGCATCGTTGCCGACCTCGACGCACTCGACGCTGACGTCGACGACGAGTGACCGGTTCGCCGCACACCGAAGTCCCCGCGGCACTCACCACGGTTGCCGCTCCCGTTGAGGCTCGACTTCGTTCGATCCTCGAGACTGAACGCGCCCGATGGGTCGCAGTCGATACCGATCTTGCGGCACCACTCGATGTATTGACTCGATTCGTGCTCGATGGCGGAAAGCGATTGCGACCTGCGTTCTGCCACTGGGCATTTGTTGGTGCCGGCGGCACGCCTGGAGACAGTGGCGTGATCGATGCAGGTGCCGCCTTTGAAATGCTCCACGCTTTTGCGCTGATTCACGACGATGTCATGGATGGATCTTCTCTTCGACGGGGCGAGTCAACCGTGCACGTCACCTTCGATGCCGATCATCAAGAAAGCCAATGGGGCGGTGAGGCACGGCGATTCGGGGAAGGCATCGCAATCCTTATCGGAGATCTCGCCGAGGTCTACGCCGATCGCCTTATGTCGAACGCTCCGGCCGCTGCGTTCGAGGTTTGGAACGAATTGAAGATCGAACTCAATATTGGCCAGTTCCTCGACGTTCTTGGGGCCGCCCGAGGTGGCGTTGACCTGCAGACGGCTCGACGAATAGTCCGCTACAAATCCGGTAAGTACACAATCGAACGCCCGTTGCATGTTGGCGCGGCACTAGCTGGTCGACTCGACGAACTCGAGCAACCGCTTTCTCGTTACGGCGAGCCTCTGGGTGAAGCATTCCAATTGCGCGACGACATCCTCGGAACGTTTGGCGACACGGCCCGCACGGGTAAGCCCGTAGGTGACGATCTGCGAGAAGGAAAGCCAACGCCAATTTTGGCCATCGCCCTGGAACGCGCAACGCCCACACAACTCCGAACTCTCGAACGAATTGGTTTCCTCGATCTCGGCCTCGACGAGATCCTGGCGATTCAGACTGTTTTCACGGACACCGGTGCACTCGCGGAGATCGAATCGAGTATCAGTCAGCTCACTGCTCAAGCAATCAAGGCTCTCGAAATGATCGATGTCACAACCGAGGCATGCCAAGCGCTCGAAGCACTCGCTGTTTATGTCGGAACTCGCGATCTATAGCGAGTTCGATCGTCAGACGAACGATTCGATTGCCTGATCCAGCGGAAGTTCAATCACACCGATGTCAGCAGCGACTGCAGCCAGCCACTCGGGTCGGATTCGCGCGCTCACCACAATTGGATTCTCGATTTCCGAATCTTCAAGAATAAATCGCACATAATCGAGCGCGTAATCGGGCGGCCGTGGATCACGGCTGAGCTCGAGAAGCGCATACGGATCAGGTTTCGTGTTTCCTGAAGCGGGAAGAACATTCACATATGGAGTCGGCGGCTGTGAACCGCCACCAACCGCCCCGCTTCCGTCGAAAAGCACAACGCCATGAACGAGCGAGGTACGCGCTCCGGCAACTAAGAGTCCGACCCATGCGCCAAACCCACGACCAACAATTGTGACGGGGCCACGTTCAGCGAGCACCGCATCAACGTCGGACATCAAGCCTTCAGGGGTGTACCCGCCGCTTACTGGAACATCCGACTCGCCGTGTCCGGTGAAATCGAGAGCGAGAACTGGACCACTCCATACCGAAGTCCACTCTGGCCGAGACATTGGCGACTGCTCCCCGAGACCGTGGAGCAACAGCAATGGACGTCCTTCGCCTTCCGTCAATGTGTGCAGCGCGAGACGGAGCGAACCGTTCACCAAAAACTCTGTTGATCGCGTCATCGGAGTGGCTCTAGAAATTCGAGAACAAGATCAGCAATAAATCGCGATTGTTCTATGTGCAGGAAATGTCCGATGTCGTCGTAGTACTCAAGTCGCCCGCCGGGAGGAAGATACGGTTCGATGTCGCCGTGACGACTCTTCCATCCCATCGGATCGTCTTGAACCCCTGAGAGCACGCCGAGGAATGGCATTTCCAGCGCGGCGAGGTGATCGAGGGACCATCCGGGACGCCACGGGCCAAACCCACCAAGGTGCAAAACCGGATCGATCTTCCATCGCCAACCCTCATCATCGTGACGAGCGCCAACGGTGACGAGATACTCAAGCCATTCGCGCGACAACCGTGGATTCATTGGTTGACGTCGTTCCGCCAAACCTTCGATTGTGTCTGGCCGTCGTGAAAGTTCATTCCGACGTCGACGACGGTCAAGGCCCGAGGCCAAATCTGCACGGCGCATGCGCCGCCGCTCGCGATCATTCACATCAGGCGAAGAAAACTGCGACGGAAGTCCATCGAGATTCACAAACGCTTTAGCGAGCGATGGTCGGCCATCCAAAAGATCAAGAAGTTGACCGCCACCCTTGGAATGACCGAGTAACACGATCGGCTCACTTGAGATCGACTGAATCGCCGCAAGGTGGTCGCGAACATCAGCGGACCATCCATACATATGCGCATGGTCGGAATCGCCATGACCGCGTGCGTCCCACGCGACTACTCGCCATCCGGCTTCAGCGATCATCGGAGCAAAGACATCGAAGGTGCGAGAGAAGTCGAATCCACCATGCACCATCGCGAGAACAGGAGCGTCGGGATCGCCCCATTCGTTGAGCGCCAGGCGAAGCCCACTGCTATCGATGGAACCGGTGCGGTCAGGCGCCTTCGCCCCTAGGAACTCACGCGTCTGATCAGTACTCGGCACGTCGGCGAGCCTACGTCCCCCGCACCCATGGCTTGTATTCGCAATCCCCGTAGACTCGGACGACCATGCATCCGAAACAGATCGACGTGCACGACACCGCCGACGAGCGACTCCGTCGAGATGGACAGCGCTACACCACGAATCGACGCGTACTGATCGATGCGCTCAGTACTGCTGATCGACCCGTCACGGTGCTAGAGCTCATCGAGGTTGCGCCCGGCATGGCGCAGAGTTCTGCGTACCGAAATCTTTCGGTACTTGAAGACGCCGGAGTCGTGAGACGACTGGTTACAGCCGACGACACTTCCCGCTACGAACTCGCCGAGGATCTCACCGGCCATCATCACCACCTCATTTGTGAAAAATGTGGATCCGTCATCGACATCGATGTTCCAGCCGATCTCGAAGAAGGCGTCACGTCGTTCTCCTCAGCCGTCGCGCAAAGTCACGGATTCCGTATCGAACATCACCGCCTCGATCTCATCGGCGTTTGTCCCTCCTGTTCGACATCGGTCCTCTGACCGCTACCCTCCGACCAATGCCAATTCCGTCTACCGAGGCCTCGCGCCGCCGTACGTTCGCCATCATCAGCCATCCTGATGCGGGCAAAACCACGTTGACCGAGAAGTTCCTTCTCTATGGCGGAGCTCTCAGCAGCGAAGCCGGCGCCGTGAAAGCCCGGTCTGGTCGACGTTCTGCCACCTCCGACTGGATGGCCCTCGAGCAGCAACGAGGGATCTCCATCACGTCCACGGTGTTGCAATTTCCCTATCGCGATTGCGTCATCAATCTGCTCGATACCCCTGGACATCGCGACTTCTCCGAAGATACCTACCGCGTACTTGCTGCCGCCGATGCTGCAGTGATGGTTCTCGATGCTGCCAAAGGCATCGAGCCACAAACCCTCAAATTGTTCGATGTCTGTCGTCAGCGCGACTTGCCGCTACTCACGTTCATTAACAAGTGGGATCGTCCCGGCCTTGACCCGCTTGAACTCATCGACCAAATCGAAAAACAAATCGGTCTTGTCGTTACACCGGTCACATGGCCAGTCGGCATTGCAGGAGATTTCCGGGGAGTCATCGATCGTCGAGACGGGCTCTTCACGCGCTTCACTCGCGTTGCACGCGGAGCAACCGAGGCTCCAGAAGAGGTCGTCGACCCAGCGCAGGCTGCAATCGACGAGGGCGATGCGTGGCAAGCGGCCCTTGATGGAATCACATTGCTCGATGAGGTTGGCGCCGATCTCGACGTTGAACTCTTTGTTGGCGCGCAATCCACGCCCACATTTTTTGGATCTGCGCTTACAAACTTCGGTGTTCGCAAACTTCTCGATGCGATCATTGATCTCGTTCCGTCTCCAAGTTCTCGCCCGGACGCACAGGGAGCAATCCGTGAGCTCGATGATCCGTTCTCAGGTTTCGTCTTCAAAGTTCAAGCGAACATGGATCCATCGCATCGCGACCGCATCGCTTTCATGCGCGTCTGTTCCGGAAAATTTGAACGCGGCATGGTGATTACTCACGGAACGACCGGAAAACCTTTTGCGACAAAATATGCGCACCAAGTTTTTGGCTCGGAGCGCGAAACAATCGATGAGGCGTTTCCTGGCGACGTTGTTGGTCTCGTAAACGCTACGGACGTGCGAGTGGGCGACACTCTGTGGCTCGACAAACCAGTCGAGTTTCCCGCCATCCCAAGTTTTGCTCCCGAATACTTTTCGGTGGCTCGAGTGAAAGACACCGGCCGCTACAAGCAGTTCCGTCGAGGGATCGCCCAACTCGATGAGGAAGGTGTCGTGCAGGTTCTTCGAGATGTCGATCAAGGCGATTCTGCACCTGTTCTCGCCGCCGTCGGCCCGATGCAGTTCGATGTCGCTGTCTATCGACTGGAAAACGAATTCGGCGCTCCTGTTGAGCTTTCGCCCACCAACTACAAGGTGGCCCGTCGAACCGATCGGGAGAGCGGCTCAAAATTGCAAGGAATGCGAGGTGTCCGGATCCTTGAGAAAGCCGACGGTACGCTCATGGCGCTGTTCGAAAGCCAGTTTTGGCTCGAGCGCCTCGAGGCCGACAACCCCGAACTCGTGCTCGAACGTCTGGTAGCCGAAGGCAGCGCCGGCTGATCAGCTGACGTTCTCCCCTGATCTGAATCGGGAATCGCCATGAAGCACGCCAAGCCGGTCCCCAAGACTCCATGGAGAGTTTTCGCTCTTGCAGTCGCCGCAGTGGCAGTGATCGTCCTTGGACTCGTCGTGGTCACGAGGGGATCTGATTCGAAGTCAAACAAAGCAGACAGCGCATCCTCCGAATCGCCAGACACGACAGCGAAGGGAACGACAACCACCACGCGTCCGCCGTACAACGGTTGGGTCGATCCGCTCTCGTCACAAGAAGCACCCGACACCAAGACTGTCGGATACCTCACCTTCCGCGGTAACCCGACACGAAGCTGGTACGGCGTTGGGCCCGTTCCCAGCAATCCCCATGTCATCTGGTCATATCCAAAGAGTGGCGGAATGTGCGGTGTTTCCACCGATGGCGCCACTACCTCCACCTGGTGTGGCGACGGTTGGACGGGAAATCCAAACGTCTACGAACGTGACGGGAAAACCGTCGTTTCATTTGGCGGTTACGACTACAGCCTCCACTGGGTTGATGCGGCAACCGGCGACAACCTCATCGAGCCGTTTAAGACCGGTGACCTCGCCAAAGGATCAATGACGACTGATCCTGATGGATTCCCGCTTTCCTATAAAGGCTCGCGCGACAACAATTTCTACATCGTTGCAACTGACCGTGGCCCAAAGGCCGAAGTCCTTTGGAAATTGAACGCGAAAGATTTCGGCGTTCAACAAGTGTGGAACGACGATTGGGATGGTTCAGCGCTCATCATTGATGACTACATGTTCGAAGGCGGAGAAAACTCCAACTTCTACATCGTGAAACTCAATCGCCATTACGACGCCGCCGGAAAAGTTCAGATCGATCCTCAAGTTGTGTTCCACGCTCCTGGCTGGGATCAGGAACTTTGGGGGCTGATTAGCGACCATCAGTTCTCAATTGAGAACTCCGTCGCAATTTCCGGCAACACCCTTTACTTCTCGAATTCATCGGGCCTCGTTCAGGGATGGGATATCTCAGGCATCAAACAAGGTCAACCAGCAACCCGCGTCTTCCGTTTTTGGACTGGCGACGACACCGATGCAACGATCACGATCGACAAGCAAGGAATGTTGTACGTCGGTTCCGAATGGGAACGTCATAATGACCGTTCGAAGCAGGTCGGACAGATGATGAAACTCGACCCATCAAAACCCGACAACCCGTTGGTGTGGTCTCTGAAAGATCAAGTTGGCGGAAAAGCAGGCGTTTGGGCGACTCCCGCACTCGGCGATGGCGTTGTGTACTTCGCCACCAACGGCGGACGCGTGATCGCTGCCGACATGGCAACTGGTGCTGTCGTTTGGGAAAAGAGTCTTGGCTCACAGACCTGGCAATCGCCAGTTGTCGTTGACAAGACGCTCATCGAAGGCGACTGCCAAGGAAATCTCAACGCCTACGACGTCTCGAACCCGCGCATCGATCCGCCACTGAAATGGACGTTGAAACTGAGTGGCTGTATCGAATCGACACCTGCCGTCTACAAAGGCCGCATCTACGTCGCTGCCCGCGGTGGACAGTTGTACGCAATCGGCGACCAGTAAGTCACCGATCGAAGCAACTACCAATCGATGTCATCGCACCCAGTATGTGATGCAGGTTCGACCTGCAACGTCGAATGAGCAATGTGATAGTTCACTCGTAGTACTTCGCGGGCTTGATCTAAAACGCCATGCACTTCGGATTCATCGGCGACTACAAGATGCGCAGTGGCCATGTCCATCTCTGACGTAAGCGTCCAGACGTGTAAGTCATGAACGCTCAGCACGCCATCAACGGCTGAGAGGTCAGTTCGGACTGCTTCGACATCGAGGTGAGGCGGTGCTGCTTCGACAAGAACCCGCAGTGCCTGTGCACCCAACTTCCATGTTCTCGGAAAGATGAACAGACCTATGCCAGCGCCGATAACAGGATCGACCCATTCCCACTGAGTCACCGAAATGACGATCGCCGCGACGATCACTCCGACGCTTGTGAGGAGATCGGCTAGCACCTCGAGATACGCGCCACGGACATTCAGACTTTCATTTGCTCCTTTCCGGAGCAGGAGGAAGCACACGACGTTGGCAATGGCTCCAGCTATAGCGATGACCAGCATCTCGCCGCTGTGCACCAACTCAGGGTGTCTGAGTCGGTCAATCGCTTCCCACAACACATAGAGACCAACAGCAAACAACAAGACCGCATTGGCAAGCGCCGCAAGGATTTCGAGTCGGTACAAACCAAACGTGCGATGAGACTGTTGAACCCGTCGGTTCGCGACATGGATCGCAGCCAACGCCATTCCGATACCCACCAGGTCAGTGAGCATGTGGCCGGCATCGGAGAACAACGAAAGCGAATTCGTCGCCAACGCTCCAACCACCTCGACCACCAAGAACACCGCGAGGATCGCCACCACGGCCCACAACCGACCGGTGTGGCGAGCTCCAGCCCGGACCGAGACCCCATGGGAATGGCCGTGATCGTGGGAACCATCGTGCGAGGTCACCTGCCCATGTTCGCACCAACTGGGCCCATCCCCGACCCTTCGATCGGCCTCAAACCCACCATTTCAAGCCTGAGGACCCGACCGCGGTACTGTTCTGGCCTCGCACGGGCCGGTCCCGTGCGCGTTTTTTGCCCGTTCCGAATCCCACGGAACCCTCACCAGGATGGACCAGATGACCCAGGTTCTCGCCGCCGAAGGTGGCTATCAAGCCTTCACGCTTACCAGCACTGAATGGGGATGGCTGATTTTTGCCGCCGCCGTTGCAGTGTTCGCCCTCGTCCTTGGCGTCGTGCTCATGCGCGGCGTTCTCAAGCAGGACCAAGGCACCGAAAAGATGCAGGAAATCGCTGGCGCGATTCAAGAAGGTGCACTCGCCTACTTGAAGCGTCAGTTCCGCACTATCGGCATGATCGTCATCCCGCTGGCCGTCGTGGTGTTCCTCACCTCCACCGCCATCAACAAGATGCCGATCCTCGAAAAGGACGGAAAGAGCATCATTGGCGGCGCTGAGGTCATGACGTTCCTGCAGTCGGGCATTTTCCGCACCGCAGCATTCATCATGGGTTGCCTCTTCTCTGCGGCCATCGGCTTCTTCGGTATGTGGCTTGCTGTTCGCGGCAATGTCCGCACCGCCGCTGCAGCCAAGCGCAGCGACTTCAATGCTGCACTCAAGGTTGCTTTCCGCACCGGTGGCGTTGCTGGCCTGCTCACCGCTGGTCTCGGCCTTCTCGGTGCCGTTGTCATCGTGATGCTGTTCCAGAACACCTCAACTTCGATCCTCATTGGTTTCGGTTTCGGTGGCTCGCTCCTCGCTCTCTTCCTGCGCGTGGGTGGCGGTATCTTCACCAAAGCCGCTGACGTTGGCGCCGACCTCGTCGGCAAAGTTGAAGCCGGAATCCCCGAAGACGACCCCCGCAACCCGGCCACCATCGCCGACAACGTGGGCGACAACGTGGGCGACTGCGCCGGCATGGCCGCTGACCTTTTCGAGTCCTTCGCTGTCACGCTCGTGGCGTCGATCATTCTCGGTGTGTCGGCATTCCAGGCCATCGGCCTCGGCGTCACCAAGATCAACCCCGTCGACGGCGTGACGATCATCACCGGTGGCGGCGTTGCCGTGAAGGGACTCATCTTCCCGTTGGCCGTTGTGGCCATCGGCCTTGTTGCTTCAATGATCGGCATCTTCGTCGTGAAGGGCCGTCCGAGCGACGGTAACGATGCACTGAAAGCCATCAACCGCGGCATTTACACCGCACAGATCATCGCCATCATCGGCGCTGGTCTTGTTGCCTTCTTCTACATCGGTAACCCAAAGGGCTCGACCATTTCGCAGCCTGGCGCTCGTTTGTTCGGCGCAATTGTTACTGGTGTTGTTCTCGGCTTTGTTGCTTCAAAGATCACGCAGTACTTCACATCAACCAAGACCAAGCCCGTTCAGGACATTGCCAAGGCAGCACGCACTGGCCCTGCAACGACAGTGCTTGAAGGTATTTCGCTTGGGCTTGAATCAGCAGTCTGGGCCCTCATCGCGATTGCAGTCGCCATTGGTGCTGCACTCATCCTCGGTGGCGGAAACATTGCCTTCTCGCTGTATCTCATTGCCCTTACCGGCATTGGCATGCTCGCAACCACTGGCATCATCGTGGCCGAAGACACCTTCGGTCCCGTTGCTGACAATGCTGCTGTCATTGCGGAAATGGCTGGCGAATTCGAGGGTGAACCCGAGCGCATCATGGTCGGGCTCGACGCCGTTGGTAACACCACCAAGGCTGTCACCAAGGGCTTCGCCATCGGCTCTGCTGTCATCGCTGCAGTCGCGCTGTTCGCCTCGTACTCCGAGACCATCGTGCGTGCGACCTCCGATGTCGTCGACGTCGCATTCCGCGAACTCAACGGAACACTTACAAGCCTCGTCAACATCAACGTTGCCGACCCGAAGACCTTCATTGGTCTTCTCATTGGTGGTTCTGTTGCGTTCTTGTTCTCGTCTCTTGCGATCCGTGCGGTATCTCGCACAGCCGGAACGGTTGTCGAAGAAGTTCGTCGACAGTTCCGCGAGAAGCCCGGAATCATGGACTACACCGAGCGTCCCGACTACGGACCCGTCATCGACATTTGCACCCGTGCATCACTTCGTGAACTTGCCACGCCGGCACTTCTTGCGGTGCTCACGCCAGTCATCATCGGTTTCGGTATTGGTTACCTCGCGCTCGGTGCTTTCCTTGCCGCCGCGATTGTTACTGGTCAGCTCATGGCCAACTTCTTGTCCAACGCCGGTGGCGCATGGGACAACGCAAAGAAGTACATCGAAGATGGCAATGAAGGCGGCAAGGGTTCAGAAACCCACAAAGCTGCTGTCATCGGTGACACCGTTGGTGATCCGTTCAAGGACACCGCTGGCCCGGCACTCAACCCGCTCATCAAGGTGATGAACCTTGTGTCGCTGTTGATGCTCCCCGCCATCATCGAACTGCAGCACAACAACATGCGTTACGTCGTCGCTGGCGCAGCACTTTTGGTTGTTGTGAGTGCGCTTGTTATCTCGAAGCGATTCGGCAGCGGCATCGAAGCGCCGGCCGAAACGGTCAACGCCTAATTACTCGCAGGACCAAGTTTGAAAGAAGGGCCGCCTGCGAGGGCGGCCCTTCTGCATTTCAACAAGATTTAAATCGATGCCTTCGTAAAGCGCAGTTAGTTCGGACGGGTAATGACCACGTCATCAAAAGCGCAGTCTGATGGATTCGGATCAGCGGCATAGAGACCCGCTGAAGTCCCTGGAGCAAGATCTGGAATGCTCACAGAGACGTGCTTGTCCCCAACAGTCGCTGTAACGATCGGGGCCTGAACGGCGATTGATGCATTCAGCACCACACCCTTTGATCCCCCGACAGTTGCCAACACCTTTTGCAGTCCATTGACGCGTTGTTCAAGATTCCAAATTCCATATTCTTCGATCCGTACTATTGCGAGGTAATTGTTTTGATCGACGAGATTGGCAACCAGACCGCAGTGACCCAGTCCTGAAACAGCGGCCTTCACCGATGCATTCGGGCCAGCATCTACAGCGGCGATATTCAGAAGCAGGGCTGGCTCGGAAACGAACGCCGCTCCTGCTGCAACGCTCCACCCGCCTCGAACCGACTTCCAATTCGCAGTGTTCTTTCCGGACTCAATGGATCCGGCTTTGCGGCCAAATGAGTCTTTCGCGACCACGCTGAAACCCGGAGACGTTGCCGTCGTCCCTTCCGAACGATCACGGAAGAGAAAAGTGAACGTGCCGATAACCACCACGACAAAGACGACGCCGACAACCAGCCTCACCCATTCTCGTTCTTTCACGGTCTCAGACATAAGTACTCCTGTTGCATCATCACGAGGTCGATCACGATTTCCATCTGTTGTCTACCTCGCAAGCGAAAGTGCCGGCTTTTCGATCAGACGGAAACTGATCCATCCGACGAGAATTGCGCTCGGCATCACGAGCGCCAGCAATAGGAGGAATCCTCCGAAAGTGGGTTGGAGAGTCAACCACTCACCAACTTGTTTGATGATGGTCTGGTGCCAGAGATAGATCCCATACGAGATTCCTCCTATCCATGCCAGATGTCGATTTCCGGCCATGGAACGCAAGCGGCTTGGTCGGTCCCCAAGGGCCATAGGAAACACAAAAAACATGGCGGCAATACCTTGAAGAAACATCTTCGATTGGAACATAAGCGCCGATTCCTCTGGGAGCCTCGCCGCAAAACGAAAATTGGTGTCCACCAGCACCACAGTCAAGTACGCAATCGTGGCAACGCCCCAGCAGATCCCCGGTCGATCGGCGAGTTGCTTGATCATGCGGGGCAATGATCGATCTGCCCCAGTCCAGACCGATGCAACGCTTAGTGCCATGCCTGCGGCAAACCATCCGAGATATGTCGGCAAATTCAGTTCTAGGCGGAACGCCAGATTGCCTGCGGCTAGTGGAACGACTACGCCGATCCAAACGTGGGCCGCGACGACAAGACATGCCAACGATGTGACCACGAGAATTAGCCGAGTCTTTTCATCCCGATGTCGGCACACAAGCCACAGAGCGCCAGCGAAGATCGGGAGGAACACGTAAAACGTCACCTCTATGTAGAGCGTCCAAGCAACCGGCAAGCCGGGAAAGAGCGCCGATGAAAAATGACGTTCTGTAAGAGTTAGTAAACCAAGTTCGCTACCAAGTACTGAAGGGGCACCTGCAACAACCACTAATCCGATAAGAGCAACCCAATATGCCGGGTAAATCCGCAGAAACCTTCGTTCGAAATAATGCGGAAGCGGTGTCC
>Ga0114967_10001152_pt1 | contig 22129 bp, 15 predicted proteins | sample M_130628_MF_Meta_FD_92639 | JGI IMG/M metagenome (GOLD analysis project Ga0114967, IMG submission 92639) | Freshwater microbial communities from Lake Montjoie, Canada to study carbon cycling - M_130628_MF_MetaG | ecosystem: Environmental > Aquatic > Freshwater > Lake | place: Lake Montjoie... | reverse complement strand
GATGGCCGGCAGGAACTTGATCTTGCCCAGGGCGATGGCCGCCTGCGCGCGCACGCGCGGGTCCTCGTCGGTGAGGAGCGAGACGAGTCCCGGGCCGGCGGATTCGATCCGCGCATCGCCCGCCAGGCGCGCGGCCAGGCGGCGCATCTCGGCGTTCTCGTCGGACAAATGCGCCACAACGGCGTCATCGGCCTTGGCGAGCCGCTTGCCTGCATCCGCTGCGCGCCGTGACTGCACGCCCAGCGCCCAGAGTGCGTGGAAGCGCGGCTCGATCGGTCGCCCGGCATCGGCGGCGGACTTCGCAAGCAGGTCGGTGACCTTCGCGCCGCGGCGCGCCAGCTCCAGGTGCGCGCGCTGTCGGACGCGCACGTCGGGGTGCGCCATGCTCTGGAAGAGGAGCGAGTCCGCCTGCTTGGCGAAGCCGTCGCGCACCAGGTTCTGCGCGGTGCGGATGTCCACGTCCTCCACCTTCGAAGGATCCCACAGCGTGAAGATCTGCCCGGTGTGGTCGCTTTCCCAGCCGTTCGACCAGTCGCTGATGTACATCCTGCCGTCCCAGCCGAAGTCGACGTCGGTGGGGAGCACTTCCTTCACGAACTGGTGCGCATCGGTCACCTTGTAGCCGGCGCCCTCGGGCTCGACGGCGAAGGAAAGGATCTGGCTGTACTCGTCGCCGCCGAGGAAGTCGCACAGGAAGAAGTGGTTCCTGTAGCGATCCGGCAGGCCGAGGCCCGGATAGAAGGTCATGCCTGCGGGGCCGTCGGAGAGGTGCTCGATGGGCGGCAGGTTCCATGCCGGACGCATGGTGTCGGCGGTGTCCCATTTCCACCAGCTGCGCTCCTGGTTCCACGGTCCGCGCTGGTTGCTGCCTTCGAGCGTCTGGTAGTTCATGTCCCAGCCCGTCTCGCCGCCCTCCATGATGTAGACGATGCGCGCGCGGTCGCCGCCGTCGGAGTTGTTGTCGCCGGTGAAGAGGTCGCCCCACTGGTTGAAGGCCAGTTCCTGCGGATTCCGAAGCGAATGCGCGAAGATCTCCAGGTGCGATCCGTCCGGCTCGCAGCGGAAGACGGCACCCGTGAAGACGCGCTTGAGGTTCTTCCCCTCCTTGTTCGTCACGTTGTAGCCGCGGTCACCGATCGACCAGTAGATGCGGCCGTCGGGCCCGGCGGCGAGGCCGTGCATGTCGTGACCGCGCAGCGCGGTGCGCACGCCGAAGCCGGTGAACACCTTCTCGCGCACGTCGGCGACGCCGGTGCCCGTGGTGTCCTGGAAGCGCCACAGGTTCGGGATGCACGTGTACCAGACCGATCCATCGAGGTACATCACGCCCGCACCCGTGCCGTCGAGCGGATCATTCAGCGGACCGCTGAAGGACGTCACCTTGTCCGGCACGCCGTCACCGTTGGTGTCGACGAGGTGCGTGACCCGGTCCTCCTCCTTGCGGTAGTAGTCCATGCCGCCCTGGCGCTTGGCCGCCCACTTCTCGTACATCTTCAGGCGGTCCTGCACCGTCTGCAGCTGGAGGTCGTCCTCGAGCCAGAACTTGGAGGAGCGGTTGTCCTCGACGCCCTTCTCCTGCCGGAACGATTCGGCCACGTAGATCGAGCCGTCGTCGGCGATGCAGAAGGAGACGGGGTCCTGGACGAGCGGCTCCCTCGCGAGGAGCGACCAGGAGAAGCCGTTGAGTGGCGTGATGGCGGGCGCAGCGGGCGGAGTCGCGGCAGCGGTAGACCCTGCTTCGGGAGCGGGTGCGGCCGGCGACTGGGCAATGAAGGCCGCGGCGAAGAGCGGGAAGGCGTGGAGGAGGGGCATGTTTGGCAGGAAGCGTAGGGTTGGGGGCGAGAGGGCGTTTACCGATGTGGCCCCAATCGGTTGCCATAGGTGCGGGATCGCCGATGCCGAATCGCCATTCGGCAAGTGGCGGCAAAATGAACGAGTGACCCGTGATGGCGTGACGGGTGACGGTCGAATCAGTGTTGGCTTAGTCGTTGCAGGCTTGACCGTTTCAGGCCTGACCGCTGCCGGCGCTCGGCGTTATCCGCCCGCGCGCGACGGATCGTGGCTTGCCCGGTGCCCACGGTTCCCGCGATACCACTCGATGGTCCGCGTGAGCCCTTCCTCGAATCCCACCTGGGCACGCCAACCGAGCAGCTTGGCGGCGCGCTCCGTGTCCAGGCACCGGCGCGGCTGGCCGTCCGGCTTCGTGGCGTCCCAGCGGATCTCGCCGGTGAAGCCGCAGAGCCGGGCGATCAGCGTCACCAGGTCCTTGATGGTGATCTCCATGCCCGTGCCCAGGTTGATGGGCGTCGGCTCGTCCATGACTTCCGCGGCGCGGACCAGGCCCTCGGCCGCATCCTCCACGTAGAGGAATTCGCGGCTGGCGCTGCCCGTTCCCCAGCAGGTCATGTGGCCTGCGCCGGACTCCGCGGCCTCGATGCACTTGCGGATGAGCGCGGGAATCACGTGCGAGGTGGTGAGGTCGAAGTTGTCCCACGGCCCGTAGAGGTTCACGGGCAGGAGATAGGACGACGCGAGCCCGTACTGCCGGCGGTAACCATCGAGCATCACCATGGCCGCCTTCTTGGCGACGCCGTACGGCGCGTTGGTCTCCTCGGGGTAGCCGTCCCACAGCCGGTCCTCGTGGAATGGCACCGGCGTGAACTTCGGATACGCGCAGATGGTTCCCGCCTGCACGAACTTGCGGATGCCGTGGAGGCGCCCGAGCTCGATCAGGTGGAGCGCCATCGCCATGTTGGCGAAGAAGTAGCGCCCCGGGTTCGCCTGGTTGGCGCCGATGCCGCCGACCTCCGCGGCAAGGTGGATGACGAGGTCGGGATTCGCGTCGCGGTAGAGGCGCGCCACGTCCGCCTCGTGCGTGAGGTCATAGTCCTTGCGGCGCGGGATGAAGATCTCGCGGGCACCGCGGGCACGGAGGCGTTCGGCGACGGCGCGGCCGAGAAAGCCGGCGCCGCCGGTGAGGAGGATGCGGGGGGTGGAAAGATCCATGCGCTCGCCGGAAGTGTCCCACGAAACACCGCCGCCGGGGAGGGCCGGATCCAACCTACCATCCGCTGACGATGAAGAAGGCACTCATTTCGGGCATCACCGGACAGGACGGCAGCTACCTGGCGGAACTGCTGCTGGCGAAGGGATACGAGGTGCACGGGATTGTCCGCCGGAGCTCAAGCTTCAACACGGAGCGCCTTGACCACATCTATCAGGATCCCCATCTTCCCGGCGCGCGACTCAAGCTCCACTACGGCGACCTGAACGACGCGAACAACCTCTCGAACATCATCCGCCTGGTCGCGCCGGACGAGGTCTACAACCTGGCCGCGCAGAGCCATGTCCGCGTCAGCTTCGACATGCCCATCTACACGGCGGATACCGACGGCGTGGGTGCGCTCAGGCTGCTGGAGGCCATCCGCGTCCACCAGACGCAGACCGGCCAGAAGGTTCGGTACTACCAGGCCTCGAGCAGCGAGATGTACGGCAAGGTGCAGGAGGTGCCGCAGCGGGAGACCACCCCGTTCTACCCCCGCTCGCCGTACGGCTGCGCGAAGCTCTTTGCGCACTGGATCACCGTGAACTACCGCGAGAGCTACGGAATGCACGCATCCTGCGGCATCCTCTTCAACCACGAGAGCCCGCGCCGCGGCGAGACCTTCGTGACGCGGAAGATCACGCGCGCAGTGGGGCGCATCAAGCTCGGCATGCAGCAGAAGCTGTACCTGGGAAACCTGGACGCCATGCGCGACTGGGGCTTCGCGGGCGACTACGTGGACGCCATGTGGCGGATGCTGCAGCAGGATTCGGCCGACGACTACGTGATCGCCACCGGTTCCATGATCAGCGTCCGCGACTTCTGCGAGATGGCCTTCGCGCACCTTGGCCTTGACTACCGCGACTACGTGGAGATCGACCCCCGCTACTTCCGCCCCGCGGAGGTGGAACAGCTCTGCGGCGATGCAGCGAAGGCGCGACGCGTCCTCGGCTGGGCACCGAAGGTGGGCGTCCGCGAGCTGGCGGCGATGATGGTCGAGCACGACCTGGAGCAGGCCAGGCGCGAGCGGACGCTCCGCGATGCCGGCCACGCGATGCCGGAAGCCAGCGGGCACGATCAGTGACCTGGCAGCGCCGGGTCCCCTTGCTTCACGTCAACGTGGACCGAGCCGTCGTAGGCGAGACAGAACGAGACGGTGTCCTGGACGAGTGGCCCCTTGGCGAGGAGGAACGACGAGGGGCCGGGGTGGGCGGAGGGTGCGCGGGCGGTCGGAAGGGTGCGGATCGGCGTAGTTGCGGGCCCGTAGCGGCTCGGTGCGGGGCGATACGGGATTGCGGATCCGGGCGGGGTTCCGTGGCACGGCTTTCTGCCACGCCCTCTGTGCGGCATCGCTCCCCCCTGCCGGCCGCGAAGCACAATTGGCTATAGTTTGCACTGCTTCCGTGGGACTGGTCGGAACACCGTGACTTCTTCTCGAACCATTCCGATTGCTGCCGCGCAGCCCGAGGCCTTCCGGTTCTCGGAGAACAACTTCGACCTCATCCGGCTTGTTGCAGCCTTGGAGGTGGCGGTCCGTCATTGTTACGTGCACCTTGTCTCCGAGCGACTGCCGGCGTGGCTCGAGTACCCGCTGTCGCTCGTGCCGGGCGTGCCGATCTTCTTCTTCCTGAGCGGCTACCTGATCAGTCGTGCGTGGGAGCGTTCACCGTCCACGCCGGACTATTTCCGCAATCGCGCGCTGCGCCTGTTTCCGGCGCTCTGGGCTTGCGTCGCGCTCTCCGTGGTGATTCTCTTCGCCAGCGGATACCTCGCGACGGTGCAGTGGTCGCCGCTGGGCATCATTGCATGGATCGCGTGCCAAGGCACGGTTGTCCAGTTCTGGAACCCCGGGTTCCTCCGGGAATTCGGTACCGGGGCCGTGAACGGAAGCCTCTGGTCGATCTCCGTCGAGATCCAGTTCTACGTCGCGACCTGCGTCGCGTACACGCTGCTCCGGCGGCTGTCGCCCGTGCGGATCACCATCGCGCTCGCAGTGCTTGCGGCCGCCTTCTCCCTGTTCAACGTGTGCGGCGGCCTGATCGAGGCGCAGCTCGTCACGTTGCCCAAGGGCGAACTGCTGCAGAAGGCATACAAGGTGACGCTGCTCCCGTGGTTCTTCATGTTCCTGCTCGGGGCGGTCGCACAGCGGACTTCCGGGCTGTTCGTGCCGGCGCTCATCCAGTACCGCTGGTCGGTGGTCGCGATGTACGTCGGCGCGCTGCTGCTGGACTTCCATGCCTGGGGGATGCCCACCGGGAACGAGATCCCCGCATACCTGGTGCCCCTGATGGGTTGCATGGTTCTCACGGCGGCATATTGGCGCCCCGGCATCGCCGAGCGCCTGCTGCGGAGGAACGACATCTCCTACGGCGTCTACATCCATCACATGCCGCTGGTGAACCTGCTTCTGTACCTGGGCGCAACCGGTCCGGTGGGCTCGTTCTGGCTGGCGCTCACCGGCACCCTCGTGCTTGCCACGCTCTCGTGGCGCTTCGTCGAGCGCCCCTTCCTTCGCCGCAAGCGCAGTGCCCTTCGTTCGGTGAGTGCGTCGCCCGCGGTCCCCTAGAATCGGGTCATGGCGGATTTCGTCCTCGTCACGCATACCCGGTGGTCCGAGACGCCACGTGTCCGTCACCAGATCGCGCGGCTCCTTCGCGACGCCGGCCATCGGGTGCTCTTCATCGAACGGGCCGGCCAGGCGGGCCGCGAGGGCCCGGAACCCCTTCGCGAGGTTGAGCCGGGGATCACGACGGCACGCGGCACGCGCCTGCTCCACCACCAGCTGCGCGTCCTGCCGCTTCTCCATCGTGCCGATGCTGCGTACGTGGGCCCGCAGGTGGCGCGGATCGCGCGCGAATGGGGGTCGGCGAAGGGCTGCACCGTCGTGAACTTCATGCATGACGGTTGGTATCTCCGCGAACGGTTCCCCGGCAGTCGCATCCTGACGGTGATCCACGACGACTTCGAGGCGCAGAGTCGCCTGCCTTTCCGCAACCACATCACCTGGACCCTCGAACGGACCTGCCGCGCGAGCGATGAGGTCTTCGCGCTGAGTGCGCCGCTGGTCCAGCGGCTGTCCGCCTGGTGCGAGCCACGGCTCTTCCTGCCGTGGGCAGTGGTCCCGTACCGGGCCCCGGTCGCGCCGGCGGCCTCGCGCGACACGTTGCTGTTCTGGGGATACGTCGACAACGCGATCGACATGGACATGGTGCGTGCGCTGTCGGCACACCTCGCCGCCACGAGGCCCGGCTTCCGGCTGCTGTTCGTCGGGCCGACACAGACCAAGGGCGCGCGCGAGCGCATCGCGGCGGAGCTCGCGGCGCTCCCGAACGCGGAGCTCCGCGGGCCCTGCGGGCTCGACGAGCTCCCGCTCGAGCGGACGTTGGCCGCGATCCTGCCGTACCGGCGGTCGCCGGCGATCGACAGCGTGACGCTCGCGAACAAGTCGATGCAGCTGCTCGCGCGCGGTCTGCCGCTCCTGATCAGCGCGATGCCTGCCTTCCTCCGGCACGAATTCGTCCTGCGGCTCGACGGCGACGGAGGAATCGAGCCCGTGCTGCGGGAAGCGGGCGAGCGGTTCGAGCAGCTGCAGCCCACGATCGAGCGCTTCTGCGCCGAGAATTCGCCCGCGTCGCGCTTGCGGATGCTCGGGGTCCAGCCCACGACGTGAGCGCCGTGCGCCCCCGGGATGCCAGTCGCCACGAGCGGCCCGTGGAGTTCGGCCACGTCCTCGGACCCCCGCCGTGCACCGGAAGGATCGGCGCCGCGCCTTGCGCATCCTCATGACGCCGCGTCGCGGTGGTCGATGAGCCTTTGTGTCGGCATGGCACCGGAGTTACCATGCGTAAGACGCGCTATGTGCGGAATTTTCGCCGCATTTTCCCTTGATGGACGAGGCTTGCCCGATGACGCGGAAGGCCGGGTGTCGCGTGCGCTGCAGGCGATCCGGCATCGCGGGCCGGATGCGAGCGGCGTCCACGTCGACCCGGCGCGGCGATTCGCCCTCGGACACGTCCGGCTGTCGGTGATCGACCTGGACGCGAGCAGCAACCAGCCGCTGTGGTCCGAGTGCGGCCGCTACTTCGTGGTGTTCAACGGCGAGGTCTACAACTACCTGGAGCTCCGCGCCGATCTCGAGCGGGAGGGCGTGGCGTTCCGCACGGGATCCGACACCGAGGTGCTGCTGCGGGCGATCGCGCACTGGGGACCGGACTGCATCCGTCGCTTCAACGGCATGTGGGCGTTCGTCTGGGGTGACGTCCGTACCGGCCGCGCGGTGGTGAGCCGGGACCGATGGGGCGTGAAGCCGCTGTACACGCAGGTCGTGGGCGGCACGCTCCTGCTCTGCTCGGAGGCGAAGGGGCTGTTCGCGTACGCAGGGGAGACACCGGAAGCGGATCAGGGCACGATCGGCCTGTTCCTCCGCTTCGGTGCGGGCGGCGAGGAGCGCCGCACCTGGTTCCGCGGAGTCGAACGGTTCCCGGTGTCCACGTGGCAGGAATTCGCCCTGGAGCCCGATCGCGTTCGCCCCGGCCAGTCCGCCCGCTTCTGGAAGTACCCCACCGACCGGGCTCGCATCGATGACGAGTCGACGCGCGAGGAGTTCGCCGCGCGCCTCACCGACAGCGTGCGCATCCGGCTGCGGGCCGATGTGCCGCTCGGCCTGAGTCTCTCGGGCGGCCTCGATTCCGCCACGATCGCGTGGATCGTCTCTCAGCCGCTCGGCCGACGGCTCCAGGCATTCACGGCGTGGTACGAGCCGATGGCGTCGTCGGAGCTTCCGCGCGCAACCGAGGTCGCGGCGAAGTTCGGCCACGAGATCATTCCCGTGGCCGAGTCGCCGGATGACCGCCTCGTGGATGACCTTCGAACCGCGATCTGGCACCTGGACTCCGGACATGCAAGCTCGGCGATCGTCCCGTACCTGAACCTCTGCAGGGCGGCGCGCTCGCGGTTGACCGTGATGCTCGAGGGGCAGGGCGCCGACGAGCTGCTTGCCGGCTACGTGCAGTTCCAGCTCTTCGCCGCGAGCGACGCCATGTTCTCCGGGCGGTTTGGCCGGGTCGCGGACTGCGCTCGTGCGTACGCGTTGGCGGGCGGCTGGTCATCCATCTTCCACGACGCGCTGCGGTTCGCGATTCCGTCCGTCTACCTGCGCCAGGGCTCGATCTGGGGCGCGAATGCTCTGCTCTCGGACGAGGCGCTCCATTCCGAGCCAAGCGAGTTGCGGCGGCTCCGGGTGGGCACCGGCAATCTCGCCGAATCGCTCCGCTACTGGCACGAGCACAACCTGACCAACCTGCTTCAGTACGGCGACGCGGTCTCGATGTCGGTGAACCTGGAGACCCGCTGCCCGTTCCTCGACTACCGCCTCGTCGAGCTCGGCTTCTCGCTGATCCCTGACCTGCTGGTGGGCGATGGCTACGGCAAGCTGCTGCTCCGCCGCCACGCCAGCGGGGCCGTGCCCGAGGGCATCTGCTGGAACCGCCGCAAGGAGGGATTCACCAATCCCACCGCGCGCGTGGTCTCCCGCATGATGGCTTCGCACGGCCTGCCCCGTGACGGCCTCGACTGGGCCGTGGGGTCGGGGCTGCTCAGCGAGGCCGCGCGCGACCGTGACCGCATCGCACGGCTCCCGGAGAACATCGCGTACCGGATGATGTCGGTGGCCCTCTGGGGCGAGCTGTTCCAGTGCAGTCCTTCCGGGCGAGGCCGCTGACAGATGGGAGTCATCGTCCTTGCGCTCCTCGCGGTCTTGTGCGTCGGCGCGACGCTCCGTTCGTCATGGGCTCTCGCGCTCATCATCCTGATGTTCACGCTTGAGCAGTCACTGCAGGGTTCCGTGGCGATCTTCCGTGCGCAGCCCGCGCTTGCCAATTACGTGATTGCAATCTTCGTCGGGCTCTCCGCCGTGCGGGCGGTGTTCGCGCTGGAGCGGCCGTTCCTCGGCTACTTCGGCCGTGCATGGTGGTTTTCGATCCTGATCTTCGGCTGGGGTGCCATCTCCCTGCTCTGGTCCCCGTCGGGCCAGTTCGCCGCCAGCATGACGCGCGAGGGACTTCCCTACTTCGTGCTCTGCGTGATCGTGGCGCCGATACTCATCGATGACATCAAGGATTTCGCGTCGGTGGCGACGCTCGTGCTGGTGTTCGGCACGATCATCGCCCTGACGATGATCCTGAATCCCGAGTTCAACATCCGCTCGGGCCGCCTCGGCTTCATGCTGACCGAGACCGTGCGATCGAATCCGCTCGCGATCGGCGAGCTCGGCGGCATCCTGATGATCGTCTCCGTGCTCTACCGTGGGCTTCGCGCCACCAGGTCGTTCACGGTCCTGCGCGTGGGTGCCTTCGTCGTCGGCACGGCGCTCGCGCTCTACTCCGGGTCGCGCGGACAGGTGCTCTTCGGGGGCGGGACGGCGCTGGCGTTCTTCGCGCTCGCGCGCCAGGTGCGGAGCATCGCGTCCTTCGCCGCCACGACCGCGATGGTTCTCCTGCTGGGCGCCTCGCTGCTGCTCCTGGCGCAGCTCTTCCTGGATACGGACCTCGCTTCGCGCTGGGACAGCTCGGTGCTGGCGGAGGGCGCGGAGATCCGGCGCCTGAACATCCTCGATCTCTTCATCGCGTTCGGGCGCAACCCGCTCGCCTGGCTGATCGGTCTTGGCTGGAACGCGTTCAGCTCGGTCACGGACTCGAGCAAGGAGCCGTACTCGCACATCCTGGCCGTGGACATCCTCTGCGAGCTCGGGATCCCGCTGTTCCTCGTCTACTGCCTGTTGCTCCGCGAGGTGTTCCGCAACTCTCGCGCGCTCTTCGAGTTCGTCCGGGATGATCCGCACCTGCGATCCGCCGTCGCGGCCTTCATCGCGCTTGCGGCGTACCAGTTCCTGCTGTCGAACAAGCAGGGGCATCTGTGGGGAGTCTGCCCGATGTTCATGTTCTTCCTGCTCGTGAGCCGGGTCCGCATGCGGCACGACGCACTCGCACCCGAGCCGGAGCCCGCGCCGCAACCGGCGACGTAGCGAGCCGTGGCAACCGCCGACAGCCATGAAGCCCCTACATCCCTGACCGCCGCCGCGGTCCGGGGTTCCGTCCTCAACACCGGGCAGTGGGTCGCGAACAAGGTCGCGACGGCCGCCGCGATGCTCCTCATCGCGCGGATGCTGCGCCCGGAGGAGTACGGCGTGGCGACGCAGGCGCTCGCCATCGCGCAGTTCCTCGTGGTGCTGACGCCGGTGTCCGTGGGCGACGTGCTCATCGCCCATCCTTCCCGGCTCGAGATGCTCGCGCCATCGGCACGGGCGCTCGCGCTGCGCGTGGGGCTGGCGATGGCCGGCGTGGTGCTCGTGTCGATCCCGGTTGTCGTCACGGCTTACTCGCGCTACCCGGCCCTGGCACTGGGTGGGCTCGTTGCGCTGCTGTCGATCAGGCCGCTGCTCGATTCGCTGACCGTGGTGCCGGTCTCGCGTCTCCGCGTCGGCCTGCATTACCGCCGCATTGCGCTCGTCGATGGCGTGGTGCAGCTGGCGATGACCGGTGTCTCGCTCGCGATGGCCGCGTTCGGAGGCAGGGGTGCATCGCTCGTCGCCCCGCAGGTGATCGGCACCGGCGTGCGCGCGCTGGTGTACGGGCGATCCGCTGCCGATCGACCCGGGGCCCGGGTGCACGGCTGGGCCATTCGGGTCCTCTGGCGGTCTCTGTTGCCGGCCGCACTCGCGCAGTACGTGCACAACGTCGTGGTGCTCCTCGAGATCCTCGTCCTCGGACTGGTCTCCGGCGAGCTGCAGACCGGCCTCTTCGGGTTCGCGTTCCTCCTAGCGGCGCAGGCGAACGGGGTGATCGCGTACCAGCTGGCGGTGGTGCTTCAGCCGATCTTCGGTCGGCTGCAGGACGACCCTGCGCGGCAGCGCGCCGGGTTCCTGCGCGCACAGCGGGCGCTCGCCGCGCTGTGCATACCCCTGTCGGTGACGCAGGCCGTGGTGGCGGAGCCGCTCTTCCGGGCCGCGTTCGATCCGCGCTGGGAGCAGGCTGTGCCCGTGTTCCAGGCGATCAGCCTCGGGCAGACCTTCTACTTCGCATCGTCCGCGTCCATCTCCTGCCTTCGTGCGCAGAGGCGGTTCGCCACCTTCTTCCGTTGGCAGTGCATCCAGGGCGTGCTGAGCATCCCCCTCTACGTTGCCGGTGCGTACCTCGGTGGCGCGATCGGCGTGGCAATTGCCAGCGGGATCGGGTGGGGCATCGGATCTCCCTGCGGTGTCTGGCTGTGCCTGCGCGGATCGGGCCGGCGATCGGTTGCGGACGCAGTGCTCGTCTTCGCACGGCCGTGGGCCGCCACGGCCATCCCCGCCGTCGGGGGCTGGATGGTCGTTCGTCAACTCGGGCCATGCGGCATCGTGGGGGACCTCGTCACCGTGGTCGGAGTGGGTGCGCTCGTCCTCGGCAGTTCGGTGGCTCTGGCCGCGTCGATCGATCCGGAGGTCCGGGGCTTGCTCGTGCCGAGGCTGCGCAAGTTGCTGGCTGCCCTCGCCGCGAAGGTCGGCATCCGTGCATCGGGCCCTCGACCCAGGTGACCGTTCGCGGCCGTGCCCCGCGGCCCTCGCACCCGCTGCGGGCCGGACGCTGTCGGCCATCGGCGTGCGATAACCGCCATTCTTCAACTGCCTGATGGGATGGGCCGATGAGAGTGATCCAGTCGCAGACCGCTATGCTTCTTCGAACTTCGCCACCAAACAGGGGACAAGTCGTCAGATGAACCCGATCTCAGATGCTCTCCTGACCTTCAAAGGGATCAGGCTGTATGCCACCCTCCTGAAGCGGACCCAGAACGCTTCCGTGGACGAGGTGCGCCACATGCAGGCGGCCTGGCTCTCGAAGCTCCTGCAGCACGCCCATCGGAACGTGCCGTGGTACTCGGCCCGATTCCGCACGTACGGCGTCCGCCCCGACGGGCAGGACCCGTTTGCCGAGCTCGCGAAGCTTCCCGTGCTCACCAAGCAGGAGGTTCGGGAGAACCACGGCGAGTTCTGCGTGGCGGGGGCGGCCGCGAAGTCGCTGAAGTTCTCGACTTCGGGAACCACCGGGGAGCCGTTGTCGGTCTACACCTGCCCTGAACAGTGGAAGTACGAGCAGGCCGCCATCTGGAGGCAGTGGAAGTGGGCCGGATATCGATTCCGGGACCGCGTGGCGATATTCAGGAGCTACGCGCCGCAGCCCGGCCAGCCACCGATCAAGCAGGATCACCTCCGGCAGTGGTCATACTTCTCCGTGTTCCGGATGGACGACCAGGACATCGCTGCCTATGCGGAGTACCTGATGCGCTGGAAGCCCCGGTTCCTTCGCGGCTACCCATCGGCGCTCTTGCTCGTCGCCCAGCATGCCATCCGCCATGGGTGGCGGCTGCCGACCCTCAAGGCGGCTTTCTCTGCGTCCGAGGCAGTGACGCCGGAACTGAGGCCCGCGCTCCGGCAGGCCTTCGGCATCGAGTTGTTCGACCACTACGGACAGGCGGAGATCACGTGCATGTTCCATGACTGCGAACGGCACGAGGGAATGCATGTCGACTGGGAGTACGGGCTGGTGGAGCTGTTGCCCTCTCCCGAGCCCGGATGCAATCGCATCGTCGCCACCAACCTGCACAACACGTCGATGCCGCTGCTGCGATACGACACCGGCGACCTCGCCGAGGGCCCGTTCGTGCCATGCTCGTGCGGGCGCACGGCGCCGGTCGTGCGCGCCATCCGTGGCCGCAAGGACGACTATCTCATTGCCGCCAACGGCTCGAGGATGTCGACGGTCAACCTCTACACCTACTTCTCGAAGCTGCAGCAGATCAGGAAGTTCCAGCTGAAGCAGGAGCGCCCCGGGGAGCTCGGCGTCTCGTTCCAGCTCTGGGGAACGCCCGACTCGGCGGCCCATGCTGCACTTGCGTCCCGGATCCGCACCGAGCTCGGGACCTCGACCGGTCTCGAGATCAAGGTTGCCGACCATGCGGATTTCATCCAGACCGGCGAGGGCAAGTTCCCCGCATTCATACAGCGGATCCGCACGTGATCGTCGACCTCCACACGCACACGCGAGCCTCGCACGACGGGTTCACCAGCCCCGCCGAGCTGTTGGACGCGTGCCGGACGCGGGGCGTGGGAGCGATCGCCATCACCGAGCACGACCGGCCGTCGCAGCTTGACCCGGCGCCGTTTCGCGAGGCGGGGATCGAGGTCGTGCCGGGCTGCGAATTCACCACCGACCGCGGCGCGCACATCCTCGGGCTGTTCGTCCGCGGGTCGATCCCGGCGGGGCTGCCTTCCGGAAGGATCCTGGACTTCATCGCCGAGCAGCGGGGAATCGCCGTGATGCCCCATCCGTTCAAGCCGTGCTCGGGCTACCTGGCGCTGCACGGCGAAGACGAGCACGTGGGCAGGTTCGCGTTCGTCGAACTGATCAACGGCGGATGGAAGTCGGGCGATCATGCCGCCCGGATCGTCGACTTCGCCCGCCGTCACGGCATCCGGATGATCGCGTCGAGCGACTCGCACCGCGCTTGCCAGGTTGCCCTGTGCTGCACCCGCATTCCCGATCCGCCGGCAGGCGGCAGCTTCAAGGAGTCGCTCCTGAGCACCGAACAGCGGGCAATCGAGCTGCTGCTCGACGGGGGTCGCCTCCGCACCCGTGGCAGGAGGACCCGGGGATTCCAGCGCACCGGCGCGTACCAGGCCGTCCTCCGGCTTCTGCCGCACCAATTGCGGCGCATCGGGAAGCTTGCCCAGTACCGATGGAGCGCGGACCGACGCGCCTCGGCACCGAGCTTCGAAATCGTCCTACCGGAGTCCACCCAATGGTAAAGCCCTCGCGCTTCATCGAGAGCCTCGAGCCGTACAAGATCACTCCCCAGGATGTCTGGTCGGAGCAAGCCCCCCAGGATCTGCTGAAGCTCGACTGGAACGAGGCCCCGCACGACTTCGACCTGTACCGCCAGGAGATGTCGCGGATCGTGCAGGAGCGGGGCATGGTTGCCTGGTATCCCGACTACCTCGCACTCCAGCTCACGGATGCGCTGGCGCGTTTCCTGGGCATCGACGGGAACCTGATCCTGACGTTCCCTGGATCGGATGTCGGCCTCGAGACGCTGTGCCGCGCCTACCTCGAGCCCGGCGACGTCGTCCTGGCGCTGTGCCCGACGTACGAGAACTTCTTCGTCTACGCGCTGCAGACCGGCGCGGTGCTCGACAAGATGGAACTGCCGCGCCCGTTCCATGTCGACGAGGATGCCATTGCGAGCCGCATCCAGGCCGCCGGACCTGCGAAGGCCGTATACCTTGCCAGCCCGAACAACCCCTGCGGATACCTGATACCGGCGGACGTCATCGAACGTCTCGCGCGCCGTTTCCCCGCCACGATGTTCATCGTCGACGAGGCCTACATCGAGTTCGCCGATTCGCAGTCGTGCGCCGCGCTCGTCGAGCGCCTGCCCAACGTGGTCGTTGCGCGGACCTTCTCCAAGGGATTCGGGATGGCGGGGCTGCGGCTCGGCTACCTCTGCGCGCCCCTGGACATCGTCAACACCGTGAACAAGATCAGGAACGGCAAGAACATCTCGATGCTCTCGCAGCGCCTTGGGCTCCATGCGCTCGAGAACATCGGCCGCATCAACCAGTGGATCGCCGAGGTGAAGGCCTCGCGTGCCCGCTTCGGCGAGTGGTGCGATTCCCGTCGGCTCACCCATTACCGCAGCTGCGGGAACTTCGTGCTCTTCGAGGTCCGGCGCCCGAACGAGCTCTGCAGCGCCCTGAAGTCCGACGGCATCTACGTGCGGAACCGGAACGCCATGCTGAGCGGCTGCGTGCGCGTCACCATGGGGTCTCGGGCGCAACTCGATCGACTCACGTCGGCACTCGGACGGCTCGGGGAATACCTGTGATGGCCACCGAGGGAAGCCCCGATCCCCGCGTGCTGTTCGTGCTGCCCGTCCTCGGCCAGCCACGCCACTCGAAGCGCATCGCCATGGCGATGGCCGGCGGAATCGAGGCGGAGTCGGCGGCATTCGAACGCGACTACCACAAGGGCCGACTGCCGCCGTGCCCCGTGACGTCGCTCGGATCCATTCGCCACGGCAATTACCTCGCGCGGATCCCGCACCTGGTGGCGGCATTGCGCAAGCTCCGGCCATTGGCGGCCCGGAACGACGTGGTCTATGCGTTCGGCCCGGATATGGCGCTGCTGGCCGCGCTTGCCTGCTTTCCGAGGCGGACCCCCATCGTGATGGAGGTCGGCGACATCGTCTACGCCCAGCTCCGACGGGGCCCGATCGGCTGGGCGGTCCGACTCGTCGACCGGTGGCTGTCGGCTCGATGCGGTCTCATCGTCACCACCACGGATGCGTTTCTCGAGCGCTACTACCGCGAGCGCCTCGGTTCGCGCACCCCGGGGCTCGTGATCGAGAACAAGCTCGAACCCGAATTCGCCGATGGGTTCGTGCCGCCGAGCCGACCCCCGGGACAACCGCTCACGGATCGCCCGCTCAGGATCGGCTACTTCGGCCTCCTGCGCTGCCGCTGGTCATGGGAGGTGCTCAGCACGCTCGTGAAACGCGACCCCGGAAGGTTCGAAGTGGTGCTTGCCGGTTTCCCGGTCGATCCGTCCGACCTGGCGGAGCGCATCCACGGCCATCCGGGGATGCGTTACCTCGGCGAGTACCGATCGCCGCAGGACCTGCCGAGCCTGTACGGATCGGTGGACATCGTGTGGGGCAGCTACCACCCGCTGCGTGCGGATGACTATCCCTACTGGTGGGCCCGTCCGAACCGGTTCTACGAAGCCTGCCTGTTCCGCCGGCCCATCGTGTCGCGCAAGGGAACCATCGATGCGCGCGACGTCGAGCGATGGGGAATCGGGCTGTCGATACACGAGGAAGCCGTCGATGAGACCGTGGAGAGGATCCGCCGGATCTCGGCCGACGACGTCACCCAATGGTCGGCCGCGATGGACAAGCTCCCTCGCGATATCTATGTCTACCGCCAGGAAGGCCCCAGCCTCTGCAGCGCGCTTTCGAGTCTTTCACGCACGGGAGGTACGAACCGTTGATCCCCCAAGCCCTGCCTCCGGCCCCTCCGCCGCCCCCGGTGCCGGCACTCATCATCGACTGCACCACCAGTGCCCGCAGTGCGGACGAACTCCGGCAGCTGGAGGTTCCCTACTACCGCTGGTTCGGCCAGAGCACCGACCCGGAATCGCTCAAGACCGGGAAGATCGACACCTCGAAGCTCATCGACGAGATCACCAGGAAGATGGGCCCCGATCCGAGCGGATGGGGCATGCTGGACTACGAAGAGCCCTTCGACGCGTGGCTTGAGCTGCCGCCCACCGATCCCAGGCACGTTCAGGTCGTGTCGGAGATGGTGCGGGCGATTCGGGCAGTCAAGGCGACTTTCCCGAAGGTGAAGTGGACCTATTACGGCCAGCCTCGCCTCGATCGGTGGCCCATGCAGGCCGATGGCACCCGCAAGGGTTGGCCGGAGGCATCGCCGGAGTCCTGCAGCAAGGAGATCGAGCGGCGCATCACGACCCTCGGGCCGATCATCGCGGAGCTCGACTGGATCAGCCCCTCCTTCTACGACGTCTACGAGAACGCGCTCTTCTCCGGCGAAGAGGGGCGCGTGATGCTGGCGAACGAGGAGCGTTGGCGGATCGAGGACGCCCGACTGGGGCGGGAGATGCGGCGTCGGCGCGGCCTTCCCCAGGTCCCCGTGCTTCCGTGCGTCAGCTGCGTGTTCCAGGGGGGAGGCCGAGCGACCCCGTTTCGCCCGATCCCGGTGCCGGAACTCCTCTCGGACCAGGTGCAGCCTGGGCTGGCGGGCGGGGTGGATGGATTCACCATGTGGAGCGGCGTGGACTTCGCGGTCATGGTGGCGACACTTCCGCCCGACCACAAGCTCGACGCGTCCGACCAGAAGGTCCAGCAGGAATCGCGCACTGCATGGCAACCGTTCGTGCCCAAGGCGAAGACTCCGATCGAGTGGACCGACGACATGGTCCGATTCGAACTGTCGCAGCGCGTCGGCGACGTGGTGACTGCTGCCGCGAAGGCGATCAAGGCAGCAGTCAGCCAACGGCGCGCGGGCTCGTAGCGTCGGGTTCGCGATGGATCGTGCAGCGATCGGTTGGATCGTTCGAGCACGGTGATGGCGAGTCACGCGCGGCCGCTCGAACAGCGGGCGATGGTTACTGGTCATCGCTTGTCCGCTGCGCCACCCTGCGCCCAATCTTTGCAATCGTTGGCGGCCGTGGAACGATAGGGAGGGTCTATGCTCGGTCGTTTCGGGCTCGTTCCAACATCCACCGAGTGAATCGTGAAGCAGATCCTCCAGTCCCTGAAAACCGGCAGCACTGAAGTCGCAGACGTTCCGTGCCCGTCCGTCCGTGGCGGACAGTTGCTGATCAGGAGCACGCGCACGCTGGTTTCGGTCGGCACCGAGCGGATGATGGTCGAGTTCGGCAAGGCCGGCTGGATCGAGAAGGCCCGGCAGCAGCCCGACAAGGTGCGCATGGTGCTGGACAAGGTGAAGACCGACGGCATCATGCCGACCTTCGAGTCGGTGATGAACAAGCTCGATCAGCCGCTCCCCCTCGGCTATTGCAACGTCGGCTGGGTCATGGAAGCCGGCCGCGGCGCCACCGGGTTCGAGGTGGGCGACCGCGTCGTCTCCAACGGCAAGCACGCCGAGGCGGTGTCCGTCCCCGTCAACCTCTGTGCCCGCGTGCCGGATGGCGTCTCCGACGACGAGGCCGCCTTCACGGTGCTCGGGGCGATCGCGCTCCAGGGCATCCGCCTGGTGCAGCCGACCCTCGGCGAGACCGTCGTCGTCACGGGCCTCGGCCTGATCGGCCTCGTGACCGTCCAGCTGCTCCGCGCCCATGGTTGCCGCGTGCTCGGCCTGGACCTCGACCCCGCCAAGTGCGACATCGCCCGGCGCTTCGGCGCCGAGACCGTCAACCTCTCCGCGGGCGAGGACCCGGTGGCGGCTGCGCAGGCGATGACCCGCGGTCGCGGCGTCGACGGCGTGATCATCACCGCGTCCACCAAGAGCAACGAGCCTGTCCACCAGGCTGCGCTCATGTGCCGCAAGCGCGGCCGCATCGTGCTGGTCGGCGTGACCGGCCTCGAGCTCTCGCGCGCCGACTTCTACGAGAAGGAACTCACCTTCCAGGTGTCCTGCTCGTACGGCCCGGGCCGGTACGACCCGAACTACGAGGACAAGGGAAACGACTACCCGGTCGGCTTCGTCCGCTGGACCGAGCAACGCAACTTCGAGGCCGTCCTCGACATGATGGCCGACGGCAGGCTCGACGTGAAGCCGCTGATCTCGCACCGGTTCGCGATCGCGGACGCGGAGCGCGCGTACGAGCTCGTCGGCGGCGCCGGCCCGTCGCTCGGCATCCTCCTCGAGTACGAGCAGGCTCCGGCGCGCACCGAGTCGGCAGTGCGCGCGCAGACCGTGCAGGTGAACCCGCGCAGCGCCGGCACCGCGACCGTGGCGTTCATCGGTTCCGGCAACTACTCGACCGCCGTCCTCATCCCCGCGTTCCGGGCGGCCGGCGCGCGCATGAAGACCGTCGCGTCCGCGGGCGGCGTCACCGGCCTGCACGCGGCGCGCAAGTTCGGCTTCGAGGCCACGACCACCGACACCGACTCCGTGTTCGCCGATCCCGAGATCGACGCCGTGGTGATCACCACGCGCCACGACAGCCACGCATCGATGGTCTGCCGTGCGCTGCGCGCCGGGAAGAGCGTCTTCGTCGAGAAGCCGCTCGCGCTCCGTCGCGAGGAGGTCGCCGAGGTCGCGCGGGCGCACGCGGAGGCGAGCGCGTCGGGCCGCACCCCGGTGCTGATGGTGGGCTTCAACCGTCGGTTCGCGCCGCAGGTGCAGCGCATCGCCAAGCTGCTCGAGGGTGCTTCCGGCCCGAAGTCCTTCGTGATGACCGTCAACGCGGGAGCGATCCCTGCCGAGCACTGGACGCAGGACCCGGAGTCCGGCGGCGGCCGCATCGTCGGCGAGGGCTGCCACTTCATCGACCTGCTCCGCTTCCTGGCCGGCAGTCCCATCCGGGCGATCGACGTGTGCACGATGGACACGCCCACGCGCGACACCGTCAGCATCCAGATGTCGTTCGAGGATGGCTCGGTCGGCACCGTCCACTACTTCGCCAACGGACCGAAGGCGTTCCCGAAGGAGCGCCTCGAGGTGTTCGCGTCGGGCCGCGTGCTGCAGCTCGACAACTTCAGGAAGCTCCGCGGCTTTGCTTGGCCGGGCTTCCGCAAGATGAACCTCTGGAGCCAGGACAAGGGCCAGAAGGCATGCGCCAAGGCGTTCGTCGATGCCCTGGCCGGGCGCTCCGGGGCGCCGATCCCCCTCGAGCAGGTGCTCGAGGTGGCGGACGTCAGCATCCAGGCAGCCGAGATCGGGAGAACCGGAACGTGAGCGAGATCCTCGTCGACATCATCGCGGGCGCGCGCCCGAACTTCATGAAGATCGCCCCCATGATCAAGGCGATCGAGGCGCGTCGTGCGCAGGGCGGCCCCATCCGCTTCCGCCTGGTGCACACCGGCCAGCACTATGACGAGAAGATGTCGGGCGACTTCTTCCGCCAGCTCGGCATCCCTGCGCCTGACGTGAACCTGGAGGTTGGCTCGGGCACCCACGCCGAGCAGACCGCCGGGATCATGGTGCGTTACGAGAAGCTCCTGATGGAACGCAAGCCCGCGCTGTGCCTCGTCGTCGGCGACGTGACCAGCACCATGGCCTGTGCCATCGCGGCGCAGAAGCTCTGGGTCAAGGTGGCGCACGTCGAGGCCGGCATCCGGTCCGGCGACTGGACCATGCCGGAAGAGATCAACCGGATGGTGACCGACGCAATCACCAACCTCTTCTTCACCACGAGCGAGGTCGCCAACCAGAACCTGCGCCGTGCGGGCGTTGCCGAGGACCGCATCCACTTCGTGGGGAACACCATGATCGACACGCTGCTGTCGAACATGGACCGGCTCAGTCCGCCGCCCTTCTGGGACGAGCTTGGCCTGAAGCAGGGCCAGTACTTCGTCACCACGCTCCACCGTCCCGCGAACGTCGACTCCAGCGGTGGGTTCACCCGGCTGATCGAGGCGATCTCCGAAGGAACGCGCGGAATGCCGGTGGTCTTCCCGGTGCATCCGCGCACCGCCAAGACCATGCGCGAGGTTGGCCAGGTCCCGTCGAACCTGCTCCTCGTCGATCCGCAGCCCTACCTCGAGTTCAACTACCTCGTCCGGCACGCCAAGGCGGTCATAACCGACTCCGGCGGCATCACCGAGGAGACGACGGTGATGGGCGTGCCCTGCATGACCTTGCGCAACAGCACCGAGCGACCGGAGACGGTCACGGTGGGCACCAACGAGCTGCTCGGCATCGACCCCAAGGCGCTGAAGCCTGCGCTCGACCGGCTGTTCGCCGGCGAGTGGAAGCGAGGCGCCATCCCGCCCCTCTGGGACGGCCACACGAGCGAACGCATCGTCGCCATCCTCGAGCGCGTGCTCGCCGCGTGATGGGCCCCCTCGGCAGGGCGACCCGGCTGTTCCACACGGTCCGCCACCTGCGTGCCGAACAGGTCATCGGCCGCATCGTGTTTCGCATGTCCAGGCCCGCTCCGGATCCCTCGCCGGCGCCGGCGGTCCGTCGTCCGGCAGGTGAGATGGTGATTCCCGCTGCACGGCGGCCCAGCATGATCGGTCCCGGTCGGATGCGGTTCCTGAACGTGGAGCGCGACTTCGCGCAGGGCTGGGACGATCCATCGGTCGCGAAGCTCTGGCGATACAACCTGCATTACTTCGACGATCTGTGCGCGGAAGGCTCGCCCTCGCGGCGCGACTGGCACGTTGCGTTCCTGGACGCATGGATCCGCGGCAATCCGCCCGGCCACGGCACCGCGTGGGAGCCTTACCCGACTTCGCTGCGAATCGTGAACTGGGTGAAGTGGGCATGGCTCGGGGGCTCGCTCCCGGACGCTGCGGTGCAGAGCCTCGCCGTCCAGGCGCGCTGGCTGACGCGCCGCCTCGAGCGGCACCTGCTGGGGAACCACCTCTTCGCCAACGCGAAGGCGCTGGTGTTCGCCGCCTGCTTCTTCGACGGCCCGGAGGCCGACCGATGGTTCTCCATCGGCACGGAGATCCTGCGCCGCGAGATTCCCGAGCAGTTGCTCCCCGACGGCGGCCAGTTCGAGCGAAGCCCGATGTACCACGCGCTTGCGCTCGAGGACATGGTCGATCTCTCGGTCGCACTGCGCATGCGCGGGGTCGCGCCTGGCGACGGCTTCCGCACCGAGGTCGAGCGCCGGATCGCGCCGATGCGGCGCTGGCTTGCGGCAATGTGCCACCCCGATGGCGAGGTTGCGTTCTTCAACGACTGCGCGATCGGGATCCACCCTTCGCCCGCCCAACTCAACGCCTACGCGGAGCGTGCCGGATTCGGCCCGTGTCGGCCGCCCGCCGATGGAATCACCGTGCTTCCCGACAGCGGCTTCGTACGCCTGCAGCGGGGAGGCGACGTGCTGCTGATGGACGTGGGGCCTGTCGGACCGGATTACCTGCCCGGTCATGCGCACGCCGACACGCTGTCCATCGAGCTCTCCGTCGGTGGGCAGCGGGTACTCGTCAATTCCGGCACATCCGAGTACGGGCTTGGCCCCGAGCGGCTCCGGCAGCGGGGCACCCCGGCCCACAACACCGCCATCGTCGCAGGTGCCGACTCGTCCGAGGTCTGGGGTGGCTTTCGCGTCGCCCGTCGCGCCCGGCCATTCGGGCTGCAGACGCGGCAGGATGGCAATGACCTCCTGGTGCGCTGCGGTCATGATGGCTACCGGCGGATCCGTCGTGGACTCGACCATGTGCGCACGGTCACGCTCTCGCCGAGGGCGCTCGTCGTCGAGGACGAGATCACCGCCGACGAGTCGATGGTCGCCCGCTATCACTGGGCGCCTGCCGCCGGTCCGGCCGCGGGGGCAGTTCGGATCTCCTGCGAACATGCATCCTGCCGAACCGTGCCGACGACCTGGCATCCCGAGT
>Ga0114967_10001151_pt1 | contig 22150 bp, 11 predicted proteins | sample M_130628_MF_Meta_FD_92639 | JGI IMG/M metagenome (GOLD analysis project Ga0114967, IMG submission 92639) | Freshwater microbial communities from Lake Montjoie, Canada to study carbon cycling - M_130628_MF_MetaG | ecosystem: Environmental > Aquatic > Freshwater > Lake | place: Lake Montjoie... | reverse complement strand
CCTGTTAAGTAGTTGGGAGAACTTCCTAATGCGGCACTATTGTTTTGTTGCACCCAATTAGAAGGTATGCCACTTGCAAATCCTTCTTCTAGCAAAGTAACAAAATAAGTTGGTGCATCTTCGACTTGTAAGGTAGTTGCTGCACCTTCACAAAAAGATAGATTCCCCGCAATAACCGGTGAAGAGGGTACCGAATTAATAGTCAAGTTTAATTGCTCCGTTACACAATTAGCAGTGGTTCCTGAATATATTCCACTAGTGGTATAGGTTTGCCCAGTTACAGCCCATGTATAACTTCCACAAGCAGAAATAGCAGTGATGTTAGTAGAACTTGGAGTTATTACTAAATTAAGAACTTCAGTTACACAACCAGTCGTTTTCACCGTGTAAGTACCACTTTCAGTATACGTTTGTCCGTTTCCAGACCAAGTATAACTTCCACAAGCAGAAACATTGGTAGTGGTAGTGGCACTTGGAACAATAGTCAATACCAAGGTTTCGGTTCGACAACCCGTAACCGAACTATAAGAACCACTCTCAGTATACGTTTGACCATTCACAAACCAAGTATAGTTATCACAAGTAGAAATAGTCGTGGTGTTACTAGTACTAGGTGTAATATCCAACACCAAGATTTCAGTATAACAACCAGTAACCGAAGTATAAGTACCACTCTCAGTATACGTTTGACCATTCACAGTCCAAGTATAACTTCCACAAGAAGAAACAGTGGTAGTAGCAGTGGCACTTGAAGTAATAGTCAATACCAGGATTTCAGTAGTACAACCCGTAACCGAAGTATAAGTACCACTCTCAGTATACGTTTGTCCATTCACCGCCCAAGTATAACTGCCACAAGCAGAAACACTAGTGGTAGCAGTGGTGCTAGGTGTAACGCCTACAGCAACGGTTGTGACAGACGAACAGCCATCGCTATTAGTTGCGGTTACCAAATAATCTCCTGCCGCTGCAACAGTAATGGAAGAGCCACTTGCACCTGTAGACCAAGAATAACTTTCAGACTCTAATTGTTGCCCATAAACGATACTATCAATGCCGATAAAATCGGAGTTGGCTCCTGAAGGCCCTCCATCGGTAACATAATACCTAAAGGCTAATCGACCAGTAGTTGTCGTGGGTAACCCCGATAAAGTAACCGTATATTGGGTCCATGTCGTAGGATAATCAGTGTGGTTCAATGTCGGATTAATATCTAATAACAAAGTACCAAAATCCCCAACACTCTCTGAAGTAGTACCTACCGTGCTACTACTGCCATTAGTACTCAAGCGCACTTGCAAACGGTCTGGATAAGTTCCATTGTCAGCGGTCAGTGTCCAAAATGAAAAGGTATTGCCGTTTTTCAAACTTAACTCAGGCGTCAACAACCAATTGCTAATGGTATTAGCGCCAGTAGTGCTATTATAATTTACATAGGCGTAATTTCCATTTAAACTATTTACAGGAACAACACCTGTTAAGTAGTTGGGAGAACTTCCTAATGCGGCACTATTGTTTTGTTGCACCCAATTAGAAGGTATGCCACTTGCAAATCCTTCTTCTAGCAAAGTAACAAAATAAGTTGGCGCTTCTTCGACTTGTAAGGTCGTTGATTCACCTTCACAAAAAGAAAGATTTCCTGAAATAACCGGTGAAGAGGGCACCGAATTAATAGTCAAGTTTAATTGCTCCGTTACACAATTAGCAGTAGTCCCAGTATAAATTCCTCCCGTGGTGTAAGTTTGCCCATTGTTTGCCCATGTATAGCTTTCGCATGCCGAAACTATGGTGGTATTTGTAATACTTGGCGTGATAGTTAAATTTAAAACTTCCGTCACACAATTAGTGGTTGTCCCAGTATAGGTACCGCTACTCGTATACGTTTGCCCATTGTTAGACCAAGAATAATTATCACAAGCTGAAACTATAGTGGTATTCGGCGTTGTTGGTGTGATTATTAAATTTAAGACTTCCGTTATACAATTAATGGTTGTCCCGGTATAAGTACCGCTACTTGTATACGTTTGACCATTATTAGACCAAGTATAACTGCCACAAGCAGAAACACTAGTGGTAGCAGTGGTGCTAGGTGTAACGGCTACAGCAACAGTTGTGGCAGACGAACAGCCATCGCTATTCGTTGCGGTTACCGAATAATCTCCTGCCTCAGCAACAGTAATGGAAGAGCCATTTGCACCTGTAGACCAAGAATAACTTTCAGACTCTACTAGTTGTCCATAAACGATACTATCAATGCCAATTAAATTTGAGTTGGCTCCTGAAGGCCCTCCATTGGTAACATAATACCTAAAGGCTAATCGACCAGTAGTTGTCGTGGGTAACCCCGATAAAGTAACCGTATATTGGGTCCATGTCGTAGGATAATCAGTGTGGTTCAACGTCGGATTAATATCTAATAACAAAGTACCAAAATCCCCAACACTCTCTGAAGTAGTACCTACTGTACTACTACTTCCATTAGTACTCAAGCGCACTTGCAAACGGTCTGGATAAGTTCCACTTATCGTTTTAGTCCAAAAGGAAAAGGTATTGCCGTTTTTCAAACTTAGCTCAGGAGTTAACAACCAGTTGCTAATAGTATTAGTACCTGTCGTACTGTTACAATTAACATAGGCGTAATTTCCATTTAAACTACTTATGCTATAAATGCCTGCTTTATATAATGGTACAGTTCCTATAACGGTACTATTGTTTTGTTGTACCCAATTGGAAGGTATGCCACTTGCAAATCCTTCTTCTAGCAAAGTAACAAAATGAGTTGGTATCTGTTCAACTTGCAAGGTAGTTGATCCACCTTCACAAAAAGAAAGATTTCCTGAAATAACCGGTGAAGAGGGTACCGAATTAATAGTCAAGTTTAATTGCTCCGTTACACAATTAGCAGTGGTTCCTGTATATATTCCACTAGTGGTATAGGTTTGTCCAGTTACTGACCAAGTATAACTTGTACAAGCAGAGACCGCAGTAGCATTTACCGTAGTTGGAATAATAGTCAATAACAAGGCTTCCGTATGACAACCAACAATCGAGGTATACGTGCCACTACTAGTATAGTTTTGTCCATTTACTGACCAAGTATAACTTGTACAAGCAGAAACAGTTGTTGTGTTAGTTGTTATGGGAGTAATGGTCAGTTCCAATAATTCAGTATGACAACCGACTACCGAGGTATACGTTCCGCTCTCAGTGTAAGTGCGTCCATCCACAGACCATGTATAATCACCACATGCTGACATAATGGTGGTGGTGGTAGTGCTAGGTGTAATGGTCAACACCAAGGTTTCAGTATGACAACCAGTAACAGACGTATAGGTGCCACTGCTAGTATATGTTTGACCATTAACAGACCAAGTATAAGAATCACAAGCGGAAATAGTAGTGATGTTTGAAGTACTTGGAGTAATAGTCAATTCCAATGTTTCAATATGACAGCCGATAACCGAGGTATACGACCCGCTGCTTGTATACGTTTGTCCATTAACAGACCAAGTATAAGTATCACAAGTAGAAATAGTAGTGGTATTAAAAGTACTTGGCGTAATAGTTAATACCAAGGTTTCAGTATGACAAACGTCAACGAAAGTATACGTACCACTGTTAGTATACGTTTGACCATCAACAGACCAAGTATAAGTATCACAAGTAGAAATCGTAGTGGTATTAACAGTGCTTGGTGTAACAGTCAACACCAAGGTTTCAGTATGACAACCAGTGACCGAAGTGTAGGTGCCACTGCTCGTATAAGCGCGTCCATCTACAGCCCAAGTATAAGTATCACAAGCCGCAATAGTAGTCGTATTAGTGGTACTTGGTGTAATGGTCAATTCCAATATCTCGGTCTGACAACCAGTAACCGAACTATAAGTGCCACTGCTGGAATAAGTACGTCCATCAACAGACCATAAATAGGCATCACAAGCAGCAATAGTAGTAGTATTAATGCCACTTGGCACAATTGTCAACTCCAATGTTTCTGTATGAAAGCCAGTAACCGAGGTATAGATACCACTACTTGTATACGTTTGCTCATTGACGGACCATGTATAAGTATCACAAGCGGAAATTGTCGTGGTGTTACTAGTAATTGGAACAATAGTTAACACTAAAGTTTCAGTTCGACAACCGGTAACGGAAGTATACACTCCAGAACTAGTATAAGTTTGACCATTAACAGACCATAGATAAGTATCACCGGCAGAAACAGCAGTGGTGTTAGAGGTACTCGGAGTAATAGTTAAAACCAATATTTCCGTTTGACATCCATTAACAGATTGGTAAGTGCCGCTCGCCGTATAAGTTTTCCCATCCACAACCCACGTATAAGAATCACAAGCAGATATAGTAGTGGTAGTAGTGGTGCTTGGAACAATAGTCAATACCAAGGTCTCAGTATAGCAACCCACGACTGAAGTGTAAGAACCACTAGTAGTATAGGTTTGACCATTTACACACCAAGCATAACTATCGCAAGTGGAAACAGTAATTGTTTTCGAAGTATTTGGGTTAATAGTTAATACCAATAGCTCAGTATGACAACCGGTAACTGAGGAATAGGTGCCGCTACTTGTATAGGTTTGACCAGTAACAGACCAAGTATAGGTATCACAAGCAGAAGCCGTCGTAGTATTTGATGTACTTGGAGTAATGGTTAACTCTAATATTTCTGTATGACATCCGTTAACTACTAAATACGTTCCTGAAGTGGTGTATGCTTGCTTGTTTACTGACCAAGTATAGGTATCACAAGCGGAAACCATCGTAGTGTTTGAAGTACTTGGAGTAATGGTTAACTCTAATACTTCTGTGTGGCAACCGTTAACTACTGAATAGGTTCCTGAAGTGGTGTATGCTTGGTTGTTTACTGACCAAGTATAGGCATCACAAGCAGAAGCAGTCGTAGTGTTTGAAGTACTTGGGGTGATGGCTAACTCTAATACTTCTGTGTGGCAACCGTTAACTACTGAATAGGTTCCGGAAGTGGTGTATGCTTGGTTGTTTACTGACCAAGTATAGGCATCACAAGCAGAAGCCGTCGTAGTATTTGAAGTACTTGGAGTGATGGCTAACTCTAATACTTCTGTCTGGCAACCGTTAACTACTGAATACGTTCCTGAAGTCGTGTACGCTTGATTATTTACTGACCATGTATAGGAATCACAAGCAGAAGCCGTCGTAGTATTTGATGTACTTGGAGTAATGGTTAACTCTAATATTTCTGTATGACATCCGTTAACTACTGAATAGGTTCCACTTGAAGTATATGTTTGGTTATTTAATGACCATGTATAAGCATCACAAACAGAGGCTGTAGTAGAATTGCTTGATGAAAAACCAGCTCCAATGATAAGCGGCACTGTAACGGCCGTACATCCACTACTAGCCGAGGTTACAACCAATGAGTAATTTCCCGCGCTTAAACCAGTGATGGTAAATTGACCACTAGCCGATAAAATAATTGGTATCGATAATCCATCATTTAAAACATAAGTTGCCGATAAATTAATTGGAATCGGGCTCATAGTTACCGTTACAGAACCATCAGTATCGCCTAAACAAGTTGGCGAAGTTGAAGTGTATGTAGCAGCAGTCGGACAATGATCAAGAATAGTAACGGTATAATCTTCTACTTGTCCATAAGGAAAACCATTACCAACATCAATCATATCACAAGAAGAAGGAATCTCATTATACTTGATAGAAACCCGCATTCTTGTTGTACCCACAAAAGTACTATTGGAAGGAACGGTAAAGACTCCAGAAACATAAGTTGCTTCAGTAGCCGCTTTTGTGAAGACTGTTTCTCCACTATCTTCAAAATCACCATCTCTATTAAAGTCAATAAAGACAGCATAGCCTTCTTTATCATAAGCGTGCAACCTATTCGGAGTTATAGTGATTAAATTACTAGTACTTCCTAAAGTTAAATTGGTCGACAAATTGGTAAAATCGGTATAGCCAGTTCCGCCTATTGATGTATTGTTTATAGTGCCTAGCACAACACTTTTAATTTGTTCAAAAGCAGCGCTAGCGGCTTCAGAAGCACAATAACTTTGACCAAAACCATAAGAAGCTGTAAAAAAAGCAAATAGTAATAAGCACTTTTTCATAATCGTAATTGTTAAAATTTTTAACAATTATAATTATAACTGAAACGCAAAAAATAAATTGTCACTTTTACCAACCTATTGATAGCAACTTCCACTTTTTTTACAACCAAAAGGCAATAGTAAAAAAAAGCTAACATGATTAGAGCAGCACAATGAGTATACTTTAACATTCATGATTTTAGTTAGAAAAAAAACAAAAAATAAAGGATACTTTTTATCGAATATTTTTTATTAAATCTTTACTTATACGTATTTGAACGTACCTTTCCATTGTTTTTACATATTGGATAGTATTTTACAAAATAAATCATATAATTTTATGCAACGACATTACCTCGACAGTAAAGCAGGGTAAGTAAAAATAAGTTTTGGTTTGCTTTTATAGCATTAAAGTAAAAATGGAATGCTCCTCAATATTTTATATCTAGCCACAGCGATTTTAGGACTAGTTGTTGTTTTAATCACATTCGTGTATCGAAACAACAGCTACGTTAACGCCTATCTAACACTGTATTTCCTTCTAGGTTCTTTACGGTTTTTAACCTATGCGCTAACCAATATGTTGGCTTCAGAACGAATACCCTTAGCGGATTATGCTTTTACTACGCTAGCATGGCCCTTACTCTTTTTATATTTTAAAGATTTATCAAATTACAGTCACAACCTTAAATTAAATGAAGCTAGCAAGCATTTAGCACTTCCGATTGTGCTATTTATTTTGACTTGCTTCAAAAATCACATAAAAGCAGAAATTGCAATCGTTTTACTAAAAGTTGGTATCCCAATCGTGATCATCTATACCTTAGGATACTGGTTTTGGTCTTATCGAATTTTAAAGAAAAACCTTTGGGTAAAAAAGAGCATATTTAAACCTAATGATAAACAACAAGTAGCCATTCGAAAATGGAGTAAATTTCTCTTTTTTATTTTCACCTTGATACTTTTTCGGTTTTTAGCAAATCCTATTATAAATCAGCAATATAAGTTTTTTAACAATTCCGATACTTTTCTTTTCTTCGGAGCATTAATGTGGATAATAGTATATATAAAATTACTAACCTCCCCCGAGTTTTTATTCGGCTATGAGGTATTTCAAGACAAAATCAATAAGCACAAGTTAGACTTTTATGTGTTTGAAAACCAATGGAACAAAACTATTACAGACGACATTACTAACAAAAAAGACTCAGTGCTAAAAGGAATTATAGACACCAAATACATCGAGTATATAGAAACCATTGAGCATATAGCACAAAACTCTAACTTCTTTTTCAACCCAAGCATTAAAACAGTAGACTTAGCCAATAAAATGAAAATCCCAAAAAGCCATGTGGTATTCATCTTTAAATATTATTCCAAAATAAGCTTTAATGAGTTTAAAAGTAACATCCGAATAAAAAAAGCAATGAACTTAATACAAGAAGGGTATCTTGCTTCAAATATTATGGAATCGTTAGCAGTAGAAGTGGGATTTTCAACCTACAGCGCTTTCTTTAAAAACTTCAAAGAAATAACCAAAATAGCGCCACAAGAATATTATCAAAAAGTAACAGGGTAATTTACGAATGACGGGAGACTCATCGCCCCACTCTAACCATCCCAATACTCCCCTCTTCTCGCAACACACAATGGATACCGCCGACTTCTTGGTAAAAAGTAATACCCAAATAAGCAAAACGATGCAAACCTGCCGCAGGCTAAACACTAGGCTGCAAAATAAATGACCCCACAACTGCTCCTTTCGCAACCGGCACTACCTTAGAGCAGCACATCACTCACTCTATTTAATCGTACAACACCCGAGCACCTCTTTGTACCATTACTACTGGATTAATTAAACACCCTGTAGCGTTATTTTAGGACGGGTCAACAGTTTAGATATAGCATAGATATAGCATGGATATAGCATGGATATAGTATTACTATAATACTTATTATACCGGTAAAAGGTATTATAAACACCAGACTACGGTGCGCTTTTCCCATTAGCAAATCAAAAAAAAAGCCATACTGCAATAGTATGGCTTTAATTTAGTTTCATAAGGAACAGCTTATTTCCCCGCTTCTTTCTGCGCGTCTTGCACCATCTTTTCGTTAGCAGTAATGGCAAACTCTACACGACGATTCTGACTTCTTCCTTCAGGAGTGTCATTCGTGGCAATAGGATCAGCAATTCCTAATCCAGTTGTAGTGAAACGAGCCGAATTCAATCCCTTACCAGCCAAATAAGCTTTAACACTAGCCGCTCTTTGATTGGACAAATTCAAATTATATTCTGCCGAACCCGTACTATCAGTATATCCATAAATCTGAATATTCGTGTCAGGATACTGATTAAATACCGGAATCAATTTATCCAAATTAGCCTTAGCCGCAGCCGTCAAAGTCGATTTATTGGTATCAAAACGAACCGCATTTTCAACTAAAACTAAACGAATTCCTTCTCCTACTCGCTCCACTTGAGCACCCGGCAATGCCGTCTCAATTTCGCGAGCTTGCTTGTCCATTTTATTTCCAATAACGCCTCCTGCTACTCCTCCAATAACACCTCCAAGTACGGCACCCAAAGCACCATTTCCGCCTTTACCAATGTTATTACCTAAAATACCACCAATCAAAGCTCCTCCAACGGCACCTATCGCTGCTCCTCTTTGCGTCTTATTGGTGTTTTTTACTGCCTCACAACTAGTAAAAACCGTAGACAATAAAAGCAAACTTCCTACTACTAATACACTTATCTTTTTCATACTATTTAATTTATTTTTTCAAATTGATAAACAACATCGGCCATAGTGCCGCCTACCGTAATACGATCAATCAACTGGAACGAAGAATCGCTCTGGTTCGCAACTCGCAATACATACCCCGACTTCACAGTTTTAGCCTTAGCCGCATCCAATATTTTCATCACAAATTGCCCTTCCTTATTGATAAACCAAGTAATTGGTGTACTATAAGCCGTGCATTTCGGACTGTTTAAGGTCATCTCTCCTTTGTTATTGTTGGAAATGAACTTCCACGTACTGCCTACAAAACATTTTGAATCAGCCAAATCAAATGAGGTGACTTTAATCACCTCCGAACCCGGATAATTCACGGAAACGATGTGCCAATTGCCCTTGATCGCTACTTGAGATTTCGTATCAGTTTTGGTACTAGTTGCTGAATCGGGGGATTTACAAGCAAAAACCAAAAAAGATAAGAAACCCATTAAAATAATTTTCTTCATACCACTGTTTTATTTGAATTAATACTGCAAATATACATTCATTTTTGTTTAAGCTTTTATAAAAAAATACTAAAACACAGGAGTCATAGTACTGCGTCAATTTGTCAGCATGACCACTTTTGGTATCAGTTTTGACTACTACTAACCAAATGTTTAATTTAAATTATAACTCTATGACAACAGGAAAAATAAATGTATCAGTAGAAAACATCTTTCCACTAATCAAGAAGTTTTTATACAGCGACCACGAAATTTTCTTGCGTGAATTAGTCTCTAATGCTACCGATGCGACCTTAAAGCTAAAACACCTTACCAGTATTGGGGAAGCCAAAGTAGAATATGGCAATCCCATTATTGAAGTTAAAATCGACAAAGAAGGTAAAAAGCTACACCTGATCGACCAAGGTTTAGGGATGACAGCCGAAGAAGTGGAAAAATACATCAACCAAGTAGCCTTCTCAGGTGCTGAAGAGTTCCTAGAAAAATACAAAGACTCCGCTAAAGATTCAGGCATCATCGGGCACTTCGGTCTAGGCTTTTATTCAGCCTTCATGGTAGCCGAAAAAGTAGAAATCATAACCAAATCATACAAAGACGAACCAGCCGCACATTGGACTTGTGACGGAAGCCCAGAGTTCACCTTAGAACCGCATGACAAAACCGACCGCGGTACCGAAATCATCTTGCACATCGCTGAAGATTCCTTAGAGTTTTTGGAAGACTTTACAATCCGCGAACTCTTAACCAAATACAACAAGTTCATGCCCGTGCCAATCAAATTCGGTACCCGCAAAGAAAAAATCGAACAGAAAAAAGGCGAATCCGTTGCCGAAGAAGACAAAGACAACATTTTCACCGAAGTAGAAGTAGACAACATCATCAACAACCCTACTCCAGCCTGGACCAAACAACCTGTCGACTTAACGGATGAAGATTACAAAAACTTCTACCGCGAATTGTATCCAATGCAATTTGAAGAACCATTATTCAACATCCACCTTAATGTGGATTACCCGTTCAACTTAACCGGTATTTTGTACTTCCCTAAAATGTCGGCCGACTTGCAACTGCAAAAAGATAAAATCCAGCTATACCAAAACCAAGTATATGTTACAGATAACGTAGAAGGAATTGTTCCAGAGTTTTTGGGAATGTTGAAAGGGGTAATTGACTCACCAGACATTCCGCTGAATGTTTCACGTTCCTACCTTCAAGCCGATGGTAACGTGAAGAAGATTGCCAACTACATCACGCGTAAAGTAGCCGACAAACTAAAAACCTTATTCAACGAAAACCGTGAGGACTTCGAGAAAAAATGGAATGATATCAAAATCGTACTAGAATACGGTATGCTTTCAGAACCTAAATTCTATGAAAAAGCAGGCGACTTCGTTTTATATCCTACCGTAGGCGACAAATATTACACCTTGGCCGAATTAAAAGAAGCGATCGCAACGAATCAAACAGACAAAAACGGCAAATTAGTGGTTCTATATGCATCAAACAAAGAAACCCAACACAGTTACATCGAAATCGCTAAAGAAAAAGGATACGAAGTAATCTTATTAGATTCTCCTATCGTTTCCCACTTAATTCAAAAACTAGAAAGCGATAACGAAAACCTTACTTTTACTCGCGTTGACTCAGATCATATCGATAAATTAATCCAAAAAGAGGATACACAAATATCAAAACTATCAGAAGAGGAAGCAACCCAATTAAAATCGGTGGTGGAAGAAATTGTACCCAAAGCAAACTACAGTGTTCAATTAGAACCTATGGACAGTACAGCTGCTCCTTTTATAATTACACAGCCTGAATTCATGCGCCGTATGAAAGAAATGAGCCAATCAGGCGGTGGTGGTATGTTTGGCATGGGCAACTTCCCAGAGATGTACAACCTTGTGGTGAATACCAACTCAGATTTAGCCTCCACCATACTCACTACCGAAGACAAATCTGCGCAAGAAAGCTTGGTAAAACAAGCCTTAGATCTTGCTAAAATCTCTCAAGGTCTTTTAAAAGGTGAAGAACTAACCGCCTTTGTAAAAAGAAGCTTCGAGTTGATCAAGTAAGAACCGCCACGGTATAGAATAAAGTTAAAACCTGCAAGTAAACGCTTGCAGGTTTTTTTATTTACCTGCACTCCAATTTCTTGTAAGTCTTTTTATTAAATTTGGACAAACTAAATCATAAAGCATGAAAAAATCAGTATTCTTTACTTTATTTCTTTTATCCAATATATTTACAATGATGGCACAAGAAGACCCATACCTATGGCTCGAAGAAGTGGATGGTGCAAAAGCATTAGATTTTGTACAAACCCAAAACAAAGCAACACTAGCGGTTTTAACAGAACAAAAAGAATACCAAGACCTTTACGATAAAAGTTTGGCTATAATCAATGCAACCGACCGTATCGCAATGCCAGCTATCTACGGGGACTATATTTACAATTTTTGGCAGGACAAAGAACATATAAGAGGGATATGGAGAAGAACCTCCAAAGCAAGTTATCAAAGCGCTCAACCCAATTGGGAGACCCTTTTAGACCTCGATGCCATGAGCAAAACCGATAAGGTCCAATGGGTATTCAAAGGAGCGGGAGGCTTGTACCCGAAATTTGACCGCTTTATCGTCAAACTTTCAAAAGGTGGTGGTGATGCTGTAGTGGTAAAAGAATATGATGCGGTGGCCAAAAAATTCATGACCAATGGCTTTGAACTTCCAGAATCCAAATGTAACGTGAGTTACTTAGACGCAAATACGTTAATTGTCGGCACTGATTTTGGCAAAGGCAGCATGACGTCCTCGGGTTATCCTCGAATTGTAAAACTATGGAAAAGAGGAACCCCTTTAAGCAACGCTAAAACCATTTTTGAAGGTGACGAATCCGATGTTTCGGTCAGCGGCGCGGTCATAAGAGATGGGGATAAAAGCTACTTGTCGATTAATAAAGGGGAAACCTTCTATTCCTCCAAAGTATTTATCTACCAAAACAACAAAGCAATCCCGTTGCCAATACCAGACGATGCAGACATCAGCGGAATCTTGAAAAACCAACTTATATTAGATCTAAAATCAGATTGGACCGTGGGCAAGCAAACCTTTAAACAAGGAGCGACGGTGAGTGCTGACATGGCCAACTTAATACAAGGTATGAAAGACATTCTCCTTATTTATGAACCTGATGCCTTCAGCAGTGTAGACGCAATCACCCAAACCAAAAACTTTTTGTTGTTCAACATTCTCAACAATGTAAAAAGTGAATTATATAGCTATACTTTCAGTAACGGAAAATGGACCGGAAATAAAGTTAAAGCGCCTGATTTTGGCACCATCACCATAAGTTCAACAGATGAATACAGTGATGACTATTTTTATACCTACCAAAACTTCCTGACGCCAACTTCTTTATATTTATCTAATGCTTCCAACAATAACCCTAAACTGATAAAATCACTTCCTGCCTATTTCAACGCAGATCAATATAAAGTGGAACAGTTCAAAATGAAATCGAAAGACGGCGAAATGATCCCCTACTTCGTAATCGCATCCAAAGAAATCAAATACGATGGTACTAATCCAACCCTTTTAAATGCCTATGGCGGATTCGAAATCGCAGAAGTTCCTTATTACTCCGGTGTATTGGGACAAGACTGGCTAGAAAAAGGAGGCGTATACGTACTTGCTAATATTAGAGGAGGTGGCGAATTTGGTCCCAAATGGCACCAAGCCGGACTAAAAGAAAAACGTCAAAACATCTACAATGACTTTCACGGCGTAGCAGAAGACTTAATTGCCCGTAAAATCACGTCCCAAAAACACCTTGGAATTATGGGAGGCAGTAATGGCGGATTGCTTATGGGGGTCGCCTTTACCCAACGACCTGATTTATACAATGCCGTAGTTTGTCAAGTACCTTTATTAGACATGAAACGATTTAACAAACTCCTAGCCGGCGCCAGCTGGATGGGAGAATACGGTGATCCAGACACCTCTGATTGGGATTATATCCAAAAATATTCACCATACCAAAACGTGAACAAAGAAACCGCTTATCCCGAAGTGTTTTTCATGACCTCAACCCGTGACGACCGTGTTCACCCAGGCCATGCCCGTAAAATGGCAGCCAAAATGCTCGAATTGGATCATAAAGTCTACTACTATGAAAACACCGAAGGAGGTCATGGTGGCGCCTCAACCAACGAACAGAAAGCTAAATTCTATGCTCTTTACTACGCCTATCTCTGGATGAAGTTAAAAGTATAATGCAAAACTTCCAAACCTGTCAGTACGCTGGCAGGTTTTTTTATCAATTTAATTACCGACCTTAGCAGTTCAAAATACGCATAAACATGACACTACACATCGAAACACCCGCGCTTCTATTTTCCGCTACTTCTCTAATCTTACTGGCCTACACCAACCGATTTCTAACCATAGCGCAAATCGTAAGAAGTCTTAAAAAACATTACGACGAATCTCAAACCAAAAGCATACTCCTCCAAATAAAAAACCTCAACTTGAGGATTTCACTAATCCGCTACATGCAACTCTTCGGGGTACTATGCTTGTTCTTATCCGTATTTGCCATGCTTTGTCTTTTCCTAGAACAACAAACAGCCGGTATCTATTTATTCGCAGCCAGCTTGCTATGTCTTTTAATTTCCTTGGGCATATCCTTCTGGGAAATCAGCATTTCGGTCACCGCACTTAGATTTCACTTAAGTGATTTGCTAGAAGCCGAAGAGAAAAAAACAAAAGAGTAACTTAATTTTCCTATATTTACTGACTGTCAATCAATCATATAACAAAACCAAACCCTTATGAATCAAAAACTACTCTTACTTATATTGCTTTCTTTCTCCATCGGATTTGCCAGTCCTAAAGCTAAAGTTACCACCAACCCAGCCATCGGAATAACACTGACCGCCTATAATGTTGGGAACTCCATTTTTTATAATATCAGTATTAAAAACACGGGGGAAGAAACCTTATATAACGTGTATATTACCGATGTAGACCCATCCAATGCCATTGTTTTTAATGTAACTTCATTTCCTTCTTTGGCTCCGGGCGATGAATTATTAAACATACCAGCTAACAAATTTGGCGTGTTTTGTTTCGACCAAAGTCAAGTGATGGTTCATGCTACAGCGTTATCCACCAGCCTTGAAATAACCGATTTATCCTCTGATCCATTACGGCTAGACTCCAATGGTTTACCTGGCGATTATTATAATGATTTCCCTACCCTTACTGATTACTATAATTTTATTATGGGTCAGCAAGAAGGAACGTATTTAGATGCTAATAACAATTCCATCGTAGACGTGGGCGATGTAGTCAACTACACCTATAGCGTCAATAATAATTCGGGGGCGGCTATTGAAATTTTTGACAATAATGCCATCCTAGCCGAATCGTTTTTTCCAAACGGTTATGGAAACACGGTTGGAATACATTACATAACGGCCGCTGATGTTGCCTTAGGGTACGTCTACAACTCTGCAAACATTATTGGGTATGGCCCTTGTGACGTAGGAGGTTATTTTTACGACCCATCTCCTTGTGCTTGTCCAAATCCCAATAGTGCAAACGTCGTTACGCCTTTAACCACCGATTTACCGAATCAAATATCGGGTAAAGTCAAATTCAACAGTGCCAACGACAACTGTGCTAATGGTTTAAATTTTCCATATCGTAGAGTAAATACCACCGATGGTACCTACAACTACAGCACCTACTCCGACAACACCGGTGATTACCACATTTTAATCCCAAATACAGGAACCTACAGTACTTCAGCGTTAACTAATTTAGACAGCAATTTCAGTTCCAATCCTACTGCTGTAGCGGTAACGAGTAGTGGCACTGGCGTTGATTATAACAACACCAATTTCTGTATCAGTTCTGCAACTAATTACACCGACTTGTACGTAAACATGTTCAACGTCAATCAAGCCATTCCAGGAAACATAGCGACTTATAGAATATACTACCGCAACAATGGAAGCACTAACCTCAACGGTAGTATCCAAGTGACCTACAACAATGCGAAACTAACTTATGCCGGAGCGGTACCTTCTACCAACAGCAGTACGGCTTCAACGTTGACTTGGAATTATACTAATTTGTTGCCTTTTGAAGAGCGTTACATTGATTTATCTTTAAACGTTTTAATTCCACCTACCGTAAATGTAAACGATGTCTTGGCGTTTACAGTAGTAGCGAATCCAACCGCGGGAGATAACGTTCCTTTAAATAACACCATGAGCTGGAACCAAACGGTTCGCAGTTCGTTTGACCCTAACGATAAAACTGTCATCGAAGGAGCAACCATTTCAACCACACAAGCAACAAATTACCTAACCTATGTTACGCGTTTCCAAAATACAGGTACGGCAAATGCTACCACCGTCGTTATAAAAGAAACGCTGGACCCTAAACTAGATTGGAATACATTTGAACCAATCGCTTCAAGCCATACCTCTAATATCCAAATCAAAAATGGCAACCAAGTAACGTATACCTTTTCTAACATTGATTTACCCTATGAATCTGCTAATGAACCGGCCAGTCATGGTTGGATGACCTACCGCATTAAACCTAAAAATAATGTAGTCATCGGCGATATCATGAGCTCAAAATCAGACATCTATTTTGATTACAACGCTCCTATTATTACCAATACTGTAAGCACGCAAGTAACGGCCCTAGGCACTGCAGATGTCATTAAAAACAATTTCAAATTGTACCCTAACCCTACTGCTAATTATGTTATAATAGAAACAAGCATAAGTGAGGAAGCACAATTCCAAATCATGGACGTAAACGGCAAACTACTATTGAGCGGTACCATTGAAAGTTTGAAGCCAATTGACCTTAGCACCCTTCAAAGCGGCTTTTATATGGTCAATTGTATAACCAATCAAGGGAAAGCCACTTACAAACTCATTAAAAACTAACAATACCAAAGACTCCGAAGCCTCAAACTTCGGAGTTTTTATTTATCATTTATGGAAATAAAAACCGACCTAAAACTAGCCGTGCTCATCGACGCCGATAATGTTCCTTATGCCAATGTCAAAGAAATGTTTGAAGAAATCGCAAAATACGGCACCCCAACCTTCAAACGTATTTATGCCGATTGGACGAAACCCACCGTATCGGGTTGGAAAAACGTATTACTTGAAAATGCGATTACACCCATCCAACAATACAGCTACTCCACAGGAAAAAACGCTAGCGATAGTGCGCTAATTATCGATGCCATGGACATCCTTTATACCGGTAAAGTCGACGGCTTTTGTATCGTATCCAGCGACTCTGATTTTACCCGATTGGCGACCCGATTGAGAGAAGCCGGTATGAAAGTGATCGGAATCGGAGAAAAGAAAACCCTAACGCCCTTCATCACTGCTTGTGACAAATTCATTTATATTGAAATCCTCAAAAAACACGATGCAGAGACAGTAGCGGATAACGGAACCAAAAAAACAACGACCACAACCAAAACCCAAAGCAACAATCCTATCAGCAAAATTGACCCTAAGATCATCAAACTCTTTACGGACAGTATAACCGACCTAGAAGACGAAAACGGTTGGGCTTTCCTTGGAGATCTTGGAAACTTGATGCTGAAAAAGAAACCCGACTTCGATTCCCGAAATTACGGCTTCCCAAAACTGTTATCCTTAATTAAAAGCATTAACCGCTTTGAAATAGACGAGCGCGAAAGTGGTAAAAACAACATCAAGCACATCTATGTAAGAAGGAAATAAAAGCGCGATAAGCATGGCTCGGAAGCCTCGTCCTTATTGACCTCCGAAATCACCATGGTGATTTACTGAAAAGACCATGGTGATTCATATAAAAGACCATGGTGATTTGAGTAAATCACCGTGGTCTTTTTTTATAAAGATCTTGAGGGTTCCCATTAAACCTTTTGGCAATAGCATTGTCTAATAGGCATAATCGTTTTGGTTCAACCTTTAAAACCGTATTCTATGTCAGTCAAAATCACAGCCGTTGGCAAGACCAACCCAAGAAACAGCGCCGAACCCCTTACCTATTATCCCACAGCCATAAAAAGAGGAGAAATAGATTTGGATGCGCTATCAGAGAAAATAGCTTATAGTACCACGGCTACCTCAGCCGATTGTTATTTAATTATATTAGCATTAGTCAAAACCATATCGCAAGAACTCGAACAAGGAAATGCCGTGCGACTTGGGCACATGGGTTCGTTTAAAATCAGCGTAAAAGGAACTGGCGCAGAGTCACCAAATGCCTTGAATGCTACCAACATACGAAGTGCTCGAATTAATTTCCAACCCGGAAAAGACTTCAAGCGAATGCTTACGACGTTAAAATTTGAAGTAAAGCGATGAAGAAATTACTGTTTCAGCCACTTCTGAGTATAGACCCCATCAAGTGTATACACTTTGGAAAAATAGAGCCCGATGGCCAAATCCGCAACATTAATTTGAATTTCGTTGCTGTCCACGGGTACTGATTTAACCAAGGCACCGTAAACATTGTACAACTCGACTTTTGTCATCGTACTGTTTGCTAGAAAATTTAAATCCGCTCGGGTGGGATTAGGATAAACCATTACGACCCCTGAAGCATTACCAAACTCGGCAATCGACAACGGCGTGCTGGATGCAATCCAACTGGAAGCCAAATTATTATCTAAAGTAGTACTGACCAATTGCAGATAACTACCATTTCCATCGGGGGCGGTAGGCCAGGGTGCTGCATCAAAATACTCAACAGTATCAATGATATTACCAAAAGCATCGGCTAGGACTAACTTCTGAGACTTATTGGATAAATTACGAGTGTACTGGCCAAAAGGTGCAAATCCATTCTGATTTTGAAAGACCGTCGAATTGGAAGCTAAATAAAGAGTGGTGTTTCCTGCTATACTGGAATTATAGGGAAACTGATATGTGATACCCAACTCTCGAAAATAAACTCCGGAAAGATTTACAGCCGATGTACCTGTATTTTCTATCGCAATAAATTCTTGATCATTACTAACCGGAAAACTTACGGAAGCGGCAGGATTATAATTTATTTTGGTAATCACCAAGGGAGGCACGGTCACATTGGAACAAGCGGAATAGCTTCCTAAATGGGTAGTCATCCAAGCAACTCTATCGGCTAAAAAGGCTTTCAGATTAATAATTTCCAACGTAAGATTAGGGATGGTGTTCCACCGCACTTTCTCACGCACAGCTGCTTCACTTATGGTTGCAATGGTAGTATCAATAAATGCGTTCAACACCGAAATATTCATGGGCTGGCCCGCTTGCGTCACTTCATGAAAGCGACGGGATAAATAGCACCGAAACGTGGTGTTATTAAATAAATCGGTCCAAAACTTCGACCCTTCATTATCCCCATTTGAAAATTGCCAAGTATCCACTTTACTTCGATCATAACCCCAAAAAAACAAATCATTTCCTAAGGTTAAATTGAAATCCCAAATAGGACCTGCACGTAACTTCCCTTTTCGGTCTTTATGAAAATACGTGCTCAACTGATAGCCGTCCACATTAGCAGCCAATTCGTTGGACAACATAAAATCGACAAAAGTTGGGATGTCAATTAGTGCCGGATAGCCCACAGCCAAATTGGCATTATTCGCCGTAATAGCGGTTTGAAAAGTCGTAAATTGATTGTGAATATAAGCATCTTGTTGAATCGTCACATCCTCCGGTTTTGGCAAATCATGAATATAATCAACCGCTCCCCCAGCATAGGAATAGACGGTCCATGCCACAGGGTCATTGCCGGTAGTTTTATCTGCTTTAGTAATATACCCTCCCGTGACGTTATCACTTGCGTTATCCGTAGGGGTAATTTTTACAACATTAACCCGATTAGAATCGGCCTTAATTTTCTCCTGCAAAAGGTACAAGCCTCGATAGTCCCCATTAACAACTAATTCGCAATATTGCGTTCGCGGGGCATATTCGCCCAATTGCCGGGAAATAGCATAAGCCAAATAATCTCGAATCAGTGATGGATCAAAGGCCAATCCGTTTAAAACCCAGTCGTTCTCCGAGGGCATCCCTAACAAACTGACATTGTTATTACTGAAGTTATCAGGCAAAAGTGTCGTTAATCCATAGCCTTTTTTATCTATCGCTTGTGAAGAAGATCCTCTAATCTCGATACTTAAACGGCCATTATAATTCAAAAAGACAGCATTATTAATATCCGACATATAGTTGCGCGTCCCGTCAGGATGCTTGATAATCTTCATAGTACCGTATACTCTTGGATCATCTACAATTTCAGCGGGTTGCAACGTATTAGGGTCAATATCCGTAGTAATCACAACTATAGGTAAGTTACTACTGGTAAAAGTTTGTGAATAGGTAGTACTTACAAAGAAAAAAAAGAAGCTAAGAACACTCCCTTTCAAAAGCGTGAGACCGGATGATTTCATGAAAAATTATTTTATCAAAGATACTAAAAATACGCTACAGTAACCACGACGATTTGTTGACCCTAATGTCAATAAACAAAAACTCCCCGACCATGTCGAGGAGTGTTAGATCATAACCAGAAGGTCTGCTTAATTGTTATAGGTGTACTCTGTAGTAACTGACGGGGTAGTCGCTGTACCATCAAATTCCGATTCTATTAGAGGAAAGATCAAACTGTTATACGTATAAGTTGTCGTATACAATTCATCCGTTGGAAATGTAGACGTGTAATGATCAGTTAAGATATTATGAGAAACACCAATCGCTTCTTCATTGACAAAATTAATCTTATCGACACCAGTAATATTTTTATACGGATTGTTTTTTGTATCGTAGGTATATACTCTAGTCCCAGTAATATTCGGTGAAATAACGGTATTATCTATTTGTGTAACCTCACCGTCAGTCAAATGAATAGTTCCTGTTTCAGTAAGATTGGTCTGTGTATCGTTATCCCCTGTATAAACTGAATACGAAATCGTATTGTTGCTATTATGAACAAATACTTCTTTACGTCCATGGTCCGTATCATAATCTTTTAACAAATAGTTGACTAATTGGCCACTTCCGTTATAAGTAAACGTCTCTTCCACGATTAGCGTATTAGTGTCATCATATTGTTTTATACTGCTGATCAATTCTCCCGTGTACGTATAAGTTTCAGTAATACCATCCGAATAAACGGCGCTAACAATCTTTTTACCGTTATAAGTAAAATTGGTTGTAACCGTCGAATTATCATTAGCATAGTGCTCAACGGTCTTAGTGACTAAAACATCACTCTCAGTAAGAGGTGTTGACGAACTATCACTGGACGAACAAGAAGTTAACAATACTGCTGAAACGGCAAAAAGAGAAAGTAATTTTTTCATAATGTTTTTTTATAGAGGATATTGTGCAAAAATACTGCAATTTTCAAATAAACAATTCGTAAAAAACTAATAAAAAACAAAACCGCAGCATTTCGCTGCGGTTTATGCTTTATAAATGTAGAATTATTTACTCAAATACATCTTTCTTCTAGAATACAACTCATAGAATTGATCATCTTTTAAGTCCTCAATAAACAAGATACTCTCTCCGGTTGATTTCATCTCAGGACCTAGTGCCTTGTTGACATTTGGAAACTTGCTGAAGGAGAATACGGGTTGCTTAATAGCATAGCCTTTCAACTGGGGGTTGAAGGTGAAGTCGGTCACTTTATTCTCCCCTAACATTACTTTGGTAGCGTAATTTACATAAGGTTCGCCATAAGCCTTGGCGATAAAAGGCACCGTTCGCGAAGCTCTTGGATTAGCCTCAATGATATATACTGTATCGTCTTTGATGGCAAATTGGATATTGATTAATCCAACGGTTCTTAAGGCCAAAGCAATTTTCTTGGTATGGTCTTTAATTTGCTGCATTACAAATTCACCCAGGTTGAAAGGAGGCAACGTAGCGTTACTATCTCCCGAGTGTACCCCACAAGGTTCGATATGCTCCATAATGCCGATGATGTAGACATTCTCGCCATCACAAATCGCATCCGCTTCTGCTTCAATAGCTCCATCCAAGTAATTGTCTAATAATAATTTATTGCCTGGTATATTTTTAAGTAAGTCAATAACATGCTCTTCTAGCTCTTGTTTATTGATCACAATCTTCATTCCTTGACCACCCAATACGTAGGATGGGCGAACCAATAACGGGAAATCCAACACATCCGCTAAGGCAGAAGCTTGATCGGCATTCTCTGCTACCCCAAATTTCGGGAAAGGGATATGCAACTCTTCTAATAATTCGGAAAAACGACCACGGTCTTCGGCTAAATCTAAAGCATCAAAGGAAGTCCCTAATATTTTTATGCCGTAGCGGTCTAATTTTTCGGCCAACTTCAAGGCGGTTTGCCCCCCTAATTGAACAATTACTCCTTCTGGTTTTTCATGACGAATGATGTCGTAAATGTGTTCCCAAAATACTGGCTCAAAGTATAATTTATCCGCGGTATCAAAATCGGTAGAAACGGTCTCTGGATTACAGTTGATCATGATGGTTTCATAACCACACTCTTTGGCCGCTAAGACCCCATGAACGCATGAATAATCAAATTCGATTCCTTGGCCAATTCGGTTAGGTCCAGATCCTAATACAACAACTTTCTTTCTATCGGATACTATACTTTCATTGTCTACAAATCTGCTGCCATCTGCTAGTTGGATTTCTGCCTCAAACGTAGAATAATAATACGGTGTCATCGCTTTGAATTCGGCCGCACAAGTATCTACCAATTTATAAACACGCTT
>Ga0114967_10001149_pt1 | contig 22166 bp, 15 predicted proteins | sample M_130628_MF_Meta_FD_92639 | JGI IMG/M metagenome (GOLD analysis project Ga0114967, IMG submission 92639) | Freshwater microbial communities from Lake Montjoie, Canada to study carbon cycling - M_130628_MF_MetaG | ecosystem: Environmental > Aquatic > Freshwater > Lake | place: Lake Montjoie... | reverse complement strand
GGCTGCGGCAGGCATGCAGGGCCCGGAGGCGATCGTATCGAGCGGATCACCGATCACATCGGAGAGCACCAGCACCAGCATCCTCCCGGCGGTGCAGGCCCGGGCGAGCCCTCCCGCCTTGGCGTCGCAGGCGGCCCGCCGCACCTCGTTGAGGCTGCCGATGTCGGCCCCCTGCGCTGAGAGAAACCGGGTGGCGGCGATCGTCTCCTCCAGTGTTACTCCTGCTCGCGGCGCCGAGAGCAGCGCCGAACCGCCGCCGGAGATCAGCACAATGGCCAGATCGTCAGGGCCCATGCCGGCGAGCATGGCGAGGATGGTCCGCGTCGCCTCCACCACCCGCGGCGTGGGGAGGTTGGCCCCGGCGGGTCTGGTGGCCCGCACCTCGATCTGCTCCAGGGGGCGTGTGGAGCCCTCCGGCACGCTCACCAAGCCAGTGACTAGCGGTGGGGTTACGCCATCCGGCCTGAGCAGTGTTTCGATGCCGGCCGCCATGCCTGCCGCCCCCTTGCCAGCCCCAACCACCACGATCCGCCCGGGATGGGGCCGACCTGCGGGAAGCAGGAACTGTTTCAGCTCGGTGGCCCGGTCGGCGAGGAGTTGCTCCGGTTGCACCGCTCGGATGGCGGCCGCAACGATCGCATCGAGATCGGCCCCAAGCGGCGAAGGCACACGCATCACGCCCCCTGCTCCGGCCGAAAATTCTTCGGATCAAACCGGCTCAGGTCGATACCGCCGCGGGCCTCCTCCTCGAGCAATTTGATCCGCATCTCGAGGCGGTCGAGGCGCCGGGCGAGCATGGCAGGGGTTTCGGCCGAGGGGACAAGTGCCGCCGGCTTGGGCACGGCGGGATAGCCGAGCTGGCGCTGCAGGGCGGAGAAAAAGAAGATCGGTTCCTTGCCGCGGGTCGCCCGGGCGATCCGCCCCTCTCTCTCGCCAAAGAGGATGACCCGGTCGGGGCCGGTATCTTCCCGGCCGGCCAGCAGGGCCTCCCGTTTCTCCAGGCGCCAGTATTCGGGACTGCGCACGGCGACCAGATCGGCCAGATCGATGAACCCCACCTGCCGGGCCACGGTGTGGATCCAGCGTTTCCACTCACCATCGAAGAGATCGTCGTCAGCCACGGCCACCAGCCCATGGCCGTAGTCGAGCCGGTTGCGCGAGAGGGACTCGAAGCGGTAGAAGAAGAGCCCCTGCGGCGTTGCCCCCTCGGCCCGATAGCCGGCCTCGCGGGCCAGCAGCGCAAGCGCCGTGCGCATGTCGAAGCGCCCCTCCTCCCGCTCCGCCTGCACCATGATGAATGTCTGAAAGGAGGTGAAGTAGTGCGGCATACGGGCCATGGCGGTCGAGAGCGTGCCGACGAGCTTGAGTTCGGCCACCAGGTAGTCGATTGCCATCGGCAGCTTGGAGGTTGCCAGCACCTCCTGGCCGATCGAAACCAGTGATTCCTGCACGGCAATCCCCTCCTCAAGCCGTTCCGCCAGCGTCCGGAAGAGGTGGGATTGTTCGATGTATTCTTCGCGGTCGAGCATGGGAGGCCTGTCGCGGGAGGAGCAAAAAAGAGGATGGTGCCGGTCTACCCTCCGCCTCCATCCTATAATCACTCCAGACTCCGCAGCAGATCCGCCACCACTGACTCCAGCGCAGGGATCCTCCATGCCGACAGGTTTTTCAACGATTGAAGCCGCAGTGGCCGCCATCGGGCGGGGCGAGGCGATCATCGTCGTCGATGCCGAAGACCGGGAAAACGAGGGGGACTTTGTCTGCGCTGCCGAGAAAGTTTCGCCCGATCTGGTCAACTTCATGCTCCGCCACGGTCGCGGGCAGGTGTGCATGCCGATCCTGCCCGATCTGGCCCGGCGGCTCGATCTGCCGATGATGGTGGAAACCAATTCGGCGCCGCTGGGCACCGCCTTCACCGTGCCGGTCGACCATATCACGGCCCGCACCGGCATCACCGCCGGGGAACGCTCCACCACGATTTCTGCCCTTCTCGATCCGGCCAGCCGGCCGGCTGATTTTGTCCGCCCCGGGCACCTCTTTCCACTGGTGGCCAAGGAGGGGGGCGTGCTGCGGCGGGCGGGGCACACTGAGGCAGCCGTCGATCTGGCCAGGATGGCCGGCCTGGCTCCGGCCGGGGTGCTCTGCGAAATCCTCGATGATGCGGGGAACCGGGCCAACCGCGAGCAACTCTTCGTGCTGGCCCGCGAACACGGACTGGAGATTATCTCGATCGAGGAGTTGATCCGCCACCGACGATCGCAGGAGAAGCTCGTCTCCAGGATCGCGGAGGCTGATCTTCCCACGCGCTGGGGAAAATTCCGGATCATGGCGTATGCGGTGAAGTTTGAAACGCAGCAGCCGCTGGTGCTGGTGATGGGGGATGTCGCCACCGCCCGCGATCCACTGGTGCGGCTGCACTCCTCCTGCTTTACCGGCGATCTGCTCGACAGCCTGCGCTGTGACTGCGGCGACCAGCTCCATCTGGCCCTGGAGATGATCAGCAGCGAGGGCGCTGGGGTGCTCGTCTATCTGCCGCAGGAGGGGCGGGGCATCGGCCTCGTGGAGAAGATCCGGGCCTATCAACTGCAGGATCAGGGGCTCGACACGGTGGAGGCCAATCTCGCGCTCGGCTTCAAGGCCGATGCCCGCGATTACGGCGTGGGGATCCAACTGCTCAAGGATCTGGGCCTGCGGCGGGTGCGACTGCTTACCAACAATCCCAAGAAGACCGATGCCTTCATCTACGGAGGCTTCGATCTGGAGGTGGTCGATCAGGTGCCAATCCTTCCGCCGGTGCACGAATTCAACCAGCGGTATCTCGCCACGAAGCGCGACAAAATGGGGCATCGGTTTCCGGAGTGACCGGAGCGTTGTTGACCGCTGCGCGCCGGCGGCCGTAGCATCGGACTGCGGTGGATGACCGGGGACAGACCCGGTCTGCAGGATGCCCCACCCCAATCCTCAGGAGTCTTTTTTCCATGGGCAGAACGGGCCGTTGTTTCTCCCAGCAGCGCATGATGCGCCACACGTGCGGCATGGCTCTGGTTCGGTCGTCCCTGCTCTGGCTGGCCGCCGTCGCCTGCGGGGGGGGATGCGGCCGCAAGCCCGATGGCATCCCCGCCGATGCCCAGCCGGAAACTTCAGCCCAAGAGGCGACCCGCCGCAGCGCTGAGGCACCGGAGGCCATCACCCCGCCGAAGGCTTTCGAGCCGCCCGCGCTTGAGGCGCTCGACCAGAATGCCAAATGGATCGACAGACCGGTGCGCGATGGCCTGCAGAGGCTGCGGGAGGAGCAGGCGAAGGAGGCGGCTGGGATGAGCGTGCCGGTCGCCTTGGAGATGCGGAATGATTCAGCCGAGTCCAATGCGCTCATTCTCTCCGCGCTGGGCCGCCTGCCGGAGGCGGGGCAGGCTGATCTGGGAGCGCGTGTCGACCGGCATGTGACCGCCGATCTGGGCAGCACCAATCCGATCATGATCAGCACCTCGGCGGAGTTTGACATCCTTGGCCTCACCGGCTTTGGGCTCTTTTCCTTCGACCGGGCGCTGGAACCGTTCGCCACCGCCGACACGGTGGCCTCGTGGCAGACCAGCGCCGACGGCATGTTCGACAAGGTGGTGCTGCGCGACGACCTTCAGTGGAGCGACGGCCAGCCGATCACTGCACACGACATCGCCTTCACGTATCGGGTGATCATGGATCCGCGCGTGCCCGTGCCAGCCGTGCGCAGCGGCACCGATCAGCTCGCTTGGGTGCAAGCCTATGACGACCGCACCGTCATCTTCTTCCACAAGGAGCCACTGGCGACCAACGTGTGGAACATCAACTTCCCCGTGCTCCCACAGCATATCTATGCCGATACCTGGGAGCAGGATCCCACGCTCAAGGACAGCCCGGCGCACCTCAAGCTGGAGGAAAAGCCAGTCTGCGGTGGGCCGTACGAAATCGTGGAACGCACGCGCGGGCAGCAGATCGTGCTGCGGCGCCGGGCCAACTGGTCGACGGTGGGGGGAAGTGAGGTGCGGGAAGTGCCGTTCTTCAAGGAGATCCGCTTCCGGATCATCGAAGATCCCAACACCACGCTGCTGGCGCTGAAGGCGGGAGAAATCGACGAGATGATCCTGCTGCCAGAGCAGTGGACGACGCAGACCAAGGGCGAGGATTTTTCCAAGCGCAACACGAAGGTTACGGCGCCTGAATGGGTGAACTTCCATTTTGGCTGGAACCTCGACACCCCCTTTTTTGCCGACCGGCGGGTGCGTCGGGCGATGAGCTACGCCTTCGACCACGACCGGATGCTCGAGCAACTCTGCTACGGGCTCTATCAGCCGGCCGCCGGTAATTTCCACGAGTCGAGCTGGATGGCTCCGCGGAAGAAACTGCTCCCCTACAAGCAGGATCTCGACCGGGCCGAGGCGCTGCTCGATGAGGCGGGCTGGATCGACCACGACAACGACGGGATCCGCGACAGATCGATCGACGGCCGGCTGGTACCGCTGGAATTCTCGATGCTCGTCAACCAGCAACCGCTGCGCATCGCGATCTGCACGCTGCTGAAAGAAAACCTGGAACAGATCGGAGTGACGATGAATGTGCGGCCGGTCGAATCGACCGTGCTGCAGGATCTCACGCAGAAGAAGAAGTTTCAGGCCTATTTCGGCGGCTGGGGCGCGGGCACCGATCCCGACAGCTCGGAGAATATCTGGAAAACCGCAGCGGGTCGGAATTTCGTCAGCTACTCAAACGCCGAGGTCGACCGGCTGTTCGAGGAGGGGCGTCGGGAACTCGACCGGGCCAAACGGGCCGAGAAATACGCCCGCATCCAGGAGATCCTCTACGAGGATCAGCCCTACACGTGGCTCTATTGGCGCAACAGTTTTTACGGTTTTTCCAAGCAGCTGCGTGGCTATGTCTTCAGCCCTCGCGGTCCCTATCATTACTCTCCCGGCTTCAGCAGCCTGTGGAAGCCGCGGGAGGAGTGAGCCATGGCGACCTATTTCCTCAGAAGGCTGTTGTTGGGGCTCACGACGCTGGTGGTGATCACCGGATTTGTCTATGGGCTGGCGCGGAACATGCCCGGCACCCCCCTCACCGTCCAACTCGGCGAAACGGATCCCAGCCGCAAGATCAACCCGGAAGATCAGGAGCGGTTGCGAAAGATCTATGGCCTCGATAAATCGTGGCCGGTGGGCTATGCCCAATGGCTCGGCAACCTCCTGCAGGGGGATTTGGGCCGGTCGATTTCCCGCAAGCAGCCGGTGACGCAACTCATTGCCGAGCGCATTGGGCCGTCGTTTCTCATCTCCGGCACGAGCCTGCTGTTGACTTGGCTGATCTCAGTGCCGCTGGGGCTGTATGCCTCGGCCCGCAGCGGCCGGTTCGATGAGCGGGCCTCGAGCCTGCTGCTCTATGTGCTCTACTCGTTTCCCACCTTCGTGGCGGCGCTGTTTCTCCAGATCATCTTTGCGGTCTGGCTGCGTGGCACCGCCTGGGAACTTCCCCTCTTCGGCATGAGCGATCTGCCTGCCGATGCACCTTGGCTGGCACGCGTGGGGGATGTGGCCCGTCATGCCATCCTGCCAGTGACCTGCCAGACCTACGTGAGCCTCGCCTATGACAGCCGCTTCATCAAGGCAAACCTGGAAGAGGCGGTGCGGCAGGACTACATCCGCACCGCGCGGGCGAAGGGGGCCGGGCCCTGGCGGGTGCTGGTGCACCACGCCTTCCGCAACACGCTCATTCCCCTCGTGACGCTCCTGGGGCTGTCGCTGCCGGCCCTCATCGGTGGATCGGTGATCATCGAGCAGATTTTCACCTGGCCGGGGATGGGGCGGCTGTTTTTTGAGAGCATCCGCGAACGCGATTACCCGACCATCATGGGGCTGACGCTGATGTTCAGCGTGCTCACGCTGCTGGGCCAGTTGCTGGCCGACATGCTCTACTGCGTGGTCGATCCGCGCGTGAGCCTCGATTGACCCGCGGCACAGAACAGGCTTTGGTCTTCCCGCATGAGTCGGGCAAGTCGAACGAGGGATGGAAGGCAGCATGACACCCACTCAGCCGACGCGGTCGGGCGGTTTTTGGGCGGAGGCTTGGCGGCGCTATCGCCGCCGACCACTGGCGCTTGCGGCGCTTCTCTTCGTCGGCTGGCTGGCGTTGGTGGCGCTCTTTGCGCCGGCCATTGCTGGCACCAAGCCGGTGCTCTGTCGCTACAAGGGGCATCTGTATGCCCCCTGCCTGGCTTTCTTCGACCGCCGACTGGAACCGGCGGTGTTTGCCCGAGATCGGTTTCGCGGCACATATCCCCAGAACCTCAAGGAGAAGGATCCCGACAGCTGGGCAATCTGGCCCCTCTTCTTCCAGGATCCCTACCGGGCCGTGCGCGAGAACGAGTGGCCCGGCCGGCCAGCCAATCCGGCCCGGGATGAGGGGCACCCCAGCGCCAGCCATCCCTTCGGCACCGATCAATATGGCGTCGATGTGTTGGCCAAGATGGTGCATGGCACCACAGTGGCGCTGCTGGTGGGATTTGTGTCGATGGGGCTCGCCGGCACGATCGGCATCATTATCGGCGCCCTCGGCGGCTACTGTGGCGGTTGGGTCGACATGGTGACCAGCCGATTTACCGAGATTGTCATGTGCATCCCGACGCTGGTGCTGATTCTGGCACTGACGGCGATCATCGAGAAGCCTTCCATCTGGAAGACGATGGCAATCATTGGCGCCACCGGCTGGACCGGCATCGCGCGGCTCACCCGCGGCGAATTTCTCCGGCTGCGGCAGAGTGAATTTGTGATGGCGGCCCGGGCCGCCGGCGCCGGCCCGGTGCGCATCATGCTGCGCCATATTCTGCCCAATGCCCTGGCCCCGATCCTCGTGCCGATCACATTTGGCATCGCTTCAGCCATCCTCACGGAAAGCGCCCTCTCCTTCCTTGGCTTCGGCCCGCCCCCTCCGTCGGCCAGTTGGGGCTCACTGCTCAACGATGCCCGCAGCAACTATTCGATGTGGTGGCTGGTGGTCTTCCCCGGCCTGGCCATCTTCCTCACCGTGCTCTCCTACAACCTGATTGGGGAGGGGCTGCAGGAGGCAACCGACCCGCGCCTGCGGGAGGCGCGGAAATGATCGAACAGCCAGCCCCGCCCCACCTTGCCCCACCATCCAGTCGGGCTCCCCTGCTGGCGATCAGGAATCTGGTCACCGCCTTCCACACGCCAGCCGGCAGGATTCCCGCCGTGGATGGCGTCAGCCTGTCGATCGAGCGCGGCCGCACCCTGGGGATCGTGGGGGAGAGCGGCTGCGGCAAGAGTGTCACGGCGATGTCGGTGCTGCGGCTGGTGGCCAGCCCGGGCCGGATCGAAGCGGGGGAGATACTGTTTTCCTCCGCCGGCACCACGCTCGACCTCGCGACGCTGCCGGAGCCCGCCATGCGCTCTGTGCGCGGGGGGCGGATTGGCATGATCTTCCAGGAGCCGATGACGAGCCTCAATCCCGTCTTCACAGTCGGCGATCAGATCGCCGAAGCGGTGCTGCTCCACCGCCGGGTGTCGCGCGAGGCCGCCCGCGCCCGAGCCCTTGAAATGCTGCAGCTGGTGCGCTTGGCCGATCCCCAGCGGCGGTTGGACGAATATCCGCATCAGCTTTCCGGCGGCATGCGGCAGCGCGTGATGATCGCGATGGCGCTGGCCTGCGATCCGGAATTGGTCATCGCCGATGAGCCGACCACGGCACTCGATGTGACGATCCAGGCGCAGATCCTCGAGCTGCTTTCCGAACTGCGGGCGCGACTGGGAATGGCGATCGTGTTGATCACGCACGATCTGGGTGTGGTGGCAGAAACCTGCGACGACGTCGCGGTGATGTATGCCGGCCGCATTGTGGAGCAGGCACCCGCGGCCGAGCTGTTTGCCCGGCCAAGGCACCCCTATACGATCGGCTTACTGGCCGCCCGCCCCTCCCCCGGTATGAAGCACTCCGGGCCGCTTTGCACCATTCCCGGCATGGTGCCTCTGCCACAGCATTTTCCAGCCGGCTGCCGGTTTCATCCGCGCTGCGCCTACGCCCGGCTGCCGGGCGCGGAGAGCGGCAACGGAAGGGCTGTGCCGTTGCCTGCAGGCGAGCTGCCGTGCAATGCTGGCGTGCCCGAGCTGCACGAGGTGGCTCCCGGCCACTTCGTGCGCTGTTTTCACGCCGACAGCCTGGGGCCGCCGCGCAGCGCTCAAGAGATAGCCGCCGGGGGACTTTTTCCATGACGGCGCCGCTGGTCGAGGTGGAGCAACTCCAGACCTATTTTCCGATTCGGCGCGGACTTCTGCGCCGGGTGGTGGGGAACGTGCAGGCGGTCGATGGCGTGAGTTTCTCGATTTCCCGCGGGCAGACGCTCGGCTTGGTGGGGGAGAGCGGGTGCGGCAAGACGACCGTGGGCCGCAGCATCTTGCGACTCGTGGAACCGACCGGCGGGCGCGTTGCCTTTGACGGGCTGGCGGTGCGGGACCTGCGGGGCCGAGATCTGCGAAACGTGCGGCGCAGGATGCAGGTGGTGTTTCAGGATCCCTACGGATCGCTCAATCCTCGCATGACAGTGCGGGCCCTGATCGAGGAAGGATTGATCATCCATGGCCTCGGTTCTGCCGCCCAACGGGTCGATCGGGTGGTGCGGGCGATGGAGCGCACCGGGCTTTCGCGGCAGGCACTGGAACGCTACCCGCACGAATTTTCCGGCGGTCAGCGGCAGCGCATCGCGATCGCCAGGGCTTTGGTGCTCGAGCCCGATTTTCTGGTGTTGGATGAGCCGATCTCCGCGCTCGATCTCTCCATCCAGGCGCAGGTGGTGAACCTGCTGATCGAACTGCGCGAGCAGTTGGGGCTCACCTACCTCTTCATTTCACACGATCTGTCGGTGGTGGAACATGTCTCCGACGAAGTGGCCGTGATGTACCTGGGACGGATCGTGGAACGGGCCACGGCGGCTGCGCTCTACGCCCAACCGCTCCACCCCTACACGCAGGCTCTGTTTTCGGCCGTGCCCACGGTCGATCCAGCCCGGCGGCGGCGGAGGATTGTGTTGGTGGGGGATGTGCCCAGCCCGTCCAATCCCCCCCGCGGGTGTCGGTTTCATCCCCGTTGTCCGTTGGCTGAAAGTGTCTGCCGCGAAGTCGATCCGCCGAGCGTGTCGCTGCCGGGGCATGCCGTCCATTGCCATGTGGCTGCCCGCGAACTCGCCAGCAGCGGAGGAAATGCCTCCGTTGCGGCGGCCACGATCGCTGCCTTGCTAACCGAGCGGGCCGCTCCCGCAGCAGCCACGCTCTCCCCCGGCTGACATCACTGGACACGCCTGGTCAGGGCCGAAAGAGTTGCGGTGGGGGGTGGCGCGGTACACTTGGAAAACAGAACAGGAGTGCGGTCTTGCTGGAGGATACCCCGGTGAACGTTTGCTCGGCACTGATTCGGGGGTTGAGCCTCCGAAGTGGGCTGGTTCTGCTGGTGCTGTGCGCCGGTGGACAGGCGATGGCAGAGCCACCCGCAGTGGCGCCACGGAGCGGGCCGGTGGGGGAGCAACCCGCCGCCGCCGCCAAACCGCCGGTGGCGAAACCTCCCGCCCAGCAGCAGCCTCAGAGCCCGTCCACCGCACAGAGCGCACCGGCGCCACTGGAGCGGATAGGCGCTTCGCCTGAGGTGGGGATGACGCGAGAGGAATTGATGAGACGATTCGATTTGAACTCTGACGGCAAGGTGGATGCATCTGAGGCGGCCATTGCCCAATCGAGGATGCGGCAGAAACGGCTGGCGGCACAGTCCAACCTGGGATTCGATCCTTTGACAGGACTCCCCCGCGGAGAGTCGTCGGGGTCTCCGCTAGGCGTCGATCCGCTGGCAGAAATCAGAACCCGTTCCCAGGAGGGGCTCCCGCAGGATGCCAGGGCTTCGCTGGCCGGCCCCGGAGAAGACGTTGGCCTTGTATTGCCCGACCTTGGCGACGAAGCAGCGACGTCACAACCGCAGAACATCCTGCCCGCTGAACCGGCCGATCCAGAGCCGGCGGCAACTCCACCAGCAGCGGCAGAACCTCCCGTTACGCCCCGCCCCTCCGGTCCCCGCCGGGGCGCTGGCCGAGGATCGGGAGCCGCTACGGCCGATCCGAATGGGGCGCGGAAGAGTGGTCCCGTCACTGGTGGAGTACGGGCGGGGGCCCCGCCTGCCCGGTTAGGCTATGGAGCGGGGGCTCCATCCCAGGATCTCAACGCAGCCCGCCGCTTTCCGGAACAACCGCCAGAGCCGCAGGCTGCCCCCGGCAGAGGCCCGCTCTCTTCCGCAGAGGGACGCGGGGGGAGTGGGGTGGACGGCAGGTCGCTGGGCAATGGGCGTCCCAATGGTGCGGCCGCGGCAGGCCGCAGCGGTGGCCGGCCACCGCAGACGCGTCCCCCCATGTTTTCGACACCATCGCGCTCTTCCGACCGTCCCATGCCGGCCGCAGATTTTGACACGCGGTGAACAGGCTTCGCCCTCCAACAATGAAGCCATGAATCCTTTGCGGCCCCCCGCGTTCATCCAGCGCGAGTCACAGCTGCGCCACCTCGGCAGGGAAATGCTGCAGGCGGGGCTGGCGGGCCCGGTGCTGGTTGTGGCTGGCACCAGCGCCATCAGCCAACTCGCCCCCGCTTGGGCGGCGGCCCTCAGAGATGTGGATTGGAAGCATCGGGTTCGGGCGTTTGGCGGCCGGGCGACCCGCCGCGAGGTTGCCGACTTGGCGGCAGAGGCTGTGCGGTGGCAGGCGCGAGTGATCGTGGGGGCTGGTGGCGGGCAGGCCCTCGACTCAGCCCGGGCAGCGGCCACCGCAGCGGGGTTGCCGTTGGTAGTCTGCCCGACTGTGTGCGCCACGCCCGCCGCGGCGAGCAGCGTGAGTGTGATCCATGCCGCCCATGCCGAGCCCACCCCAGGGCTCCCCTCCCCCTGTCGGCCTCCGGTGCTGGTGCTTGTCGATCCGGCGATCATCGCCAGCAGTCCACCTGCGTCGCTTGCTGCCGGCATTGGCGCCAGCTTGGCAATGGCAGCCATCCAGCGCATGGCAGAGCCCTCCGGAGCCGTTGTGCCAGAGGCGGAAGCGGCCCAACAGACGCTCCTGGGCTTGGGCGCTGAGGCGCTCGCGGCCTGCCGGGCGCAGCGCGTGACTGCGGCGCTTGAGCAGGTGGTGGAGGCAATTCTGGGAAACCCGTGGACAGCTGCCGATTGTTGCCGCTTCGCCGCGCGGGAATTTCCCGCTGCTCTGCGGCGACTGGCGCCTGAGTCTGGCGGCAGCTACGGGGCAGTGGTGGCCTTTGGAGCCGTGGTGGAACTGCTCGCCGGTGGGACGGCCAACCCCCAGCGGCGTGCGCTTGGGCAGGCCGAAGCGGTGAGTCTGTCGGCTGCCTGCCGCAGACTTGGCCTGCCGATGACGCTGGCCGGATTGGGTTTGGAAAAAGAGATGGTGGGGGCCTTGGCCACAGAAATCTCCCCCCATTGGGCGCGGGCATTGGCGGCCGCCGATGCCCTCGGGGAGCCGGGGAGCGTTTGAAACGAGGCTGCGATTCCCTGTGGTTGAGAGCGAGGCAAACAACCGTAAACTGAAGATTGTTCGTCGGCACGCTGCCGGCGCGTTGTGCCCCTGCCGCGAAGTGCGGCTGGGGATCACTGTGGGGAGTGAGGAAGCGTGTTGCAAATCCGTGGGAAGTTTGAACTGCTGAGCCGATTGGCGCTGGTGCTGGTGGCGGCATTGGTGGCGGCCAAGGTTGAGCCGCTCGTGGCGGAAGAAATGCCCGCCCGGGTAGTGGGCGAATCACAGCATGTGTTTGTTTCGGGCACTCCCGACACCTTCGACACACTCCGGGCGGCGATTGAAAAGGCCAAACGCGAGACGGGACGCGACTACCGGGTGATCGTTGTGGGGGATGGCGCACCGACGGATCGCGAAGCCGGCCAGATCCTCGACGAACTGCTGGAGCGTTGGAGCCGCGAAGAGGCAGCGGAGCCGGCAGCGGGCCAAGCGAGGGGTTTCGATCCCTCGCAGGATGTGGCCATCTTCGTGAATATGAAGCGAAAGAAAATCGCCATGCACGCCCCCTGGAGCCTCCAGGTGGCCAACGGTTTGGATGCGCAGACAATCCATTCGGAGCTGATCGACAAGCTGTTCGTGCCGCGAGCCAAAGACGGTCAGTTTGATGAGGGGCTCGCTGCGCTGGTGTCGGGCACCGAACGCTGGGTCAAGGAACGGCACGATCGGCAGGTGGCCAAGGCCGAAGCGACACGCGTGTTCTGGAGTCGCACGGTGCCGCGGGGCCTGGTGCTGGTGGGGAGTTTGGCTGGCCTCGGGTGGCTGCTCCTGCAACGATCCCGCCACGATCGTCGCCTGCAGGAGGCGCGGGCGAAACTGGCCGCCTTCAAAAGCGAGGTGGTGTCGTTGACCGACATTCTCGACAGCCAGCAGGAACGGCATCGGATGCTTCCCCACACCGACCCCGATTTCACCACCCCGATGGAGGGACAGACGCGATCGGCGTATGAAAAGGTGCAGTCCTCCATCAGCCAATACCGCGAACGCTGGCTGAGTCTGATGGATGTGTGGGAAAAAGCGGAGAAACGGATCAACGCGGAGTGGTCCTTGGGAACCTCCGAGGCCGAGGAGGCGATCCAATTGCTCGATTCGGCCGAGGCCCGTCCGCCGCTGGCAGATGTGGTGACCGACTGCCAGACACCCTTGGATGGCTTGGAGCAGGCCCACGAGAAGGCGCGGGAATTGGCTGGCCAACTGGAAACTGAGCTCACCGCCGTGGGCAAGCGGTTTGAAGGTTTGGCCACCCGAGGCCGGTCTTCCGCCCCCTTTCAGGCTCCTCTGGCCGATGCCACGCGGCAGGCGGCGCTGGCGCGACAGATTGTGGAATCTGATCCGCTCGCCGCCAGAGTCCGTCTTGAAGCAGCGCAGGCTGCGGCTGGCCGCTTGGTTGCCGGGGTCGATGCCTGCGAGGCGACCGACGCGAGGCGGGGCAAGGTTGTGGCACTGGCAGATGAGGTGGAAAAGAAGTTGCAGGCCAAGCGGGCCGAGGGGTGGCTGCTGTCTGAGCCGGGGGCTGATCCGTCGGCGCTGATCCAAGCCAGCCGCGAGCAGATTGCCGTGGCCACACAACTGCTCGACGCGGGAGAGACCGAGGGGAGTGCCCGGCATCTGGAACAGGCCGAAAAGCTGGTCGCCGAGGCGTTGGCGATGCTCGAGAGTATTGTGGCGGCCAAGGCCCGCATCGACGAGCTTCTGCCCACCTGTGTGTCGCGGCTGCAGTCACTCACCTCCCAGAGCGATTCCGCCTCTACGGCGCTTGAGCAACTCTCGGCCGCCTACGCCGAAACATCCTGGGCAGACGTCGCGGAGAACATTGCCAAGGCAGATGAGGGGCTTTCCAGATCGAGCTCTTTGATTGCCGAAGCACAAGCAGCGGCGCAGCCGTCACGGCAGCACTACTTCCGCGCTGTGGCGCTGTTGGAGGAGGCGGTCCGGCAGGAGGACTGGGTGGAGGGATGTCACCGGGCGCTGACCGATCGGCGGACGGAACTCAACCAATTGAAATCATCGTTGCCACAGCGTTGTACGAAGGTCGTGCAACGGATCGAAACATTGGGCCGCATGCTCCACAAGCAGTCCACCGATCGCGTGCGGGCCAACGAGCAATGCCGGGAGGCAGGCCGGTTGGTCGAGGTGGCGCAGCGTGGGCTGGGGATGGATCGCCCCGATCTGCTGCGGACTGGCAAGGTGCTCGATGCGGCTGATACCGCCGCGGCCCATGGCGAAGAGCTGGCTGCGGATGATGAACGGCTGGCCCGCCAGGGATTCACCGTCATCGAAGAAGCCGACAAGGAACTGCGGCGCGTGGCAGCCTGGTATGCCGAAGGGGTGTCGCCAGACGTGCGCGGGGCGGCGGGAGCGCTGGAGCAGGCCAAATCGCTGCTCACCCAATTGCGGTATGAGGAGTCGATCAAAGCGTCAGCCGAAGCCTCCCGGATCACTGGCGAAGCCTATGCCGCGGCCCGCGACGAGGCGGAGCGGCGCCGCAGAAGGCGTGTCATGGAGGCGCAGCGGCGGCAGATCGAGGATTCCTATGCGCGGATGTCCCGCGGCTCGGGCCCGTGGGTGATCACGCTGCCCGGAGGCACATTTTCGGGTCCCGATCCGTGGCGGACGGTGGGAACGTCCTCCTTCCCCAGCAGCAGCGGCCCTTCCTCGCGATCCTCCGGCGGAAGCTGGTCGAGTGGCACGGCCGAGGGCAGCTGGTAACAGTCAGCGAATCTCGATCGGTGCGACGTCGAGCAGACCGATCTCTGCGGCAGGGAGGGGAGCCGCTTTCGGCGCGGCGGGAGGCTGTTGGGTGGCGGGGCTCTTGGTCGATTCGGCTGCTTGAGCGGGGCGGAGCAGCGCTGCAGACTTGAGCCCTGCTCCGGGCTTTGAGCGACGCACGTCTGTGCCGGGGCTGGCCTTGGCGGGAGTCTGTGGTGCCCGGGCTGAGCTCGGAGACACGGGCCCCTGCTTGAGAACCTCGGGGAGACCCTCTTGAGGGTGTGCTGGGGGGTGATAGGCCGGTGATGCGAGCATGGCTTCGAGCTGTTCCACGCGGCTGCGCACCTGAATCGGGATCAGGCTGCGTTGGGCCGGAGTGTCGATCACTCCATTGAAGACCACCCAGCCACGTGGATCGCGAACCATCAGCCACAATTCCTCGCCGCGGTGGATTTTGAGCCAGTAGTCGGCCCCGTGTTGCACCAGCGTGTCATCTGCCAGCCGGGTGACTATTGGTTGCGCGTGGTTGGGGGGTTGGTCGGTGAAGCCATCTGCCACGACCGCCATTTCGGCCTCCTGCTGCGGCACGTCCGCTGGCGGAACTGCCACAGGTTCAGCAGCGGTGGCTGCCGTCGACCGCAGCGGGCCGGTGGTTCCCTCGGCGTGCAGGGAGATCGTGGCGGGCTGGCCAGCCCGCAGCACTTCAAACCGCAGAGGCGCGTCGCTGCGGGAGGATTCCAGAAGCGCAGCGAGTTGCTCAGGAAGCAGGAGCAGTTGCCCGTCGAGCGAGACCAGCACATCGTGGCGTTTGAGTCCGGCCCGGGCGGCAGGGGTGCCCGGAGCGACCGCTTCCACCACCAGGCCGCAGCCACGCTCCAGCGCCAGTTGTTCTCTCAGCACATCGGAAGCGCGGGTTGTGATGAGCCCCGTAGCAGGAGGCTGGCGGCTGTCGGATGCCAGTTCGGCCACCGTCTGGATGTGGGAACGCGGTCCGGCAGGCGATCCGGAGGTGGGAGGGGCCTGTGGGCGATCGGGATCCCCTGCCAGCGAGAATCGCATGGCCGATCCCGAGAGCAGCACCAGACACAGGGCGATCGAACAGGTGGTGCGCATGGATTTGGGGCGGAGGGTTTGTGAGTTCCCGCGGGGGTGGCAGTGGAGCTGCGGGTGGGAGCTCGCGCCGAAGGGTTTGTGACGATTTTCTCCCGGTGTCGCCAGACCTCTTTTGCTGGCCGAGCCAGCCGGAGTCTGGCCGGTCTGCACAAGGCCGGCAGGAGGGCCCGGAGGGGGCGATGGGGCAGCCTCGGAGAACAGAGCGATTGGCAGTGCGGGCGGGGCCGGGGTTCGATTGCCCAAGGGTTGGGCGTCGATAGCTGTTTTGGCAGAAGCGCGACGGGCGTTGAGCCGGTATTCCATATTTCGGGGGGAGACATCAATGGCCTACTCGCAGGTCTCGAGAGTCGCTGGAGCGCTGGTGGTTCTCAGCTGTCTGACGGCTCTGGCCCCGGCGGCCGAATCGGCCCCACGGCAGCAGCAGCGCACCGCCCGCAAGACCCCGTCGCCCCGTTCCGGGGCCGCGACCACGGCCGCCGAGCCCCAACCCCCGGCCCCCAAAAAGCCGGTGCTGGTGCCAGGCACCGGCACCGTTGTCATCAATGCCGGCGATGACTTCGAGGACGAGAAGTGGAACTGGAACTACCGCCATCCCAAGAGCTCCGAAGAGCAGGACAAACGCGTCCGTGCCCCGGTGGGGAAGAGCATCAACGGTAAATGGTTTGAGGGGATGAAGCGGGGCACACCCGACGTTGTGAAGCGGCTGGCCCTGCCGGCGCCCGGTTTGGAGGGGAGTGAGTATGGCCTGCTCATCTCTTCCCTGCACACAGGGATTCCCGGGCGGCTGAGCTACAAGATGGAGCAGGATGATCTCATCTTCAACATGCAGCGCTCGTATGGGAGGGGGATCTCTGTCGGCGATAGCCCGAGTGTGGTGACACGCGTCTATCTGCCCCCCTTTGAGCAGTGGGAGAACCGCTCTGGTCCCTCCTTTGGGTTCCGCGCTGGTTGCTTCACCCATGCGATCATCACTGGCGACGATCACCCGGAGAAAGGCCGCTTTGGGCTCGAAGAATATTGGCCCGGCATGTTCATCTGCTTCGAGAGCAGCCACGACGGACGCTTCAAGGAGGACGCCGCCTATCTCAAGATCCGCGGCGGGCGCAACGGCGCCGAAATTCGGGGGCCGCAAATGAAGGAGTTGGGCTGGTGGACGCTCGGGCTCTCATGCTCGCCCGACGGCATGGTGCACTATTTCGCCAGTCCCGGCGTGGACGATCTCACGATGGATGACCATATCACTTCGCAATTCCCCTACGGCTACCGCACCGAACTTCTCAAGACCTACTTTTACAACGTCTGCACCCGAGACGATGGGAAGACATGGAGCACCCCCTGGGTGATCGACGACCCGAAAGTGTATGTTTCCAAACGCACGCCGGTGGCGACTGCCCCCAAAGCGCCGCTCACTCGCTGAGCGGTGCCGGCAGCGCGCCGAGGTGGCTGACGCGGCGAAAAACAGCAGCCGGAGGCAGCACCTCGAGCAGATCGTCCCGGTCGCAGTGGAGGCGGATCTGGTCGGTTCCGATCGGCTCCAGCGTGCAGGTGCAGGTGGCTGGTGCTGTGGTCCCACCTCCTTGCAGATGGATCTGCCACTGGTCGCCCTTCAGCGTCCACACCCCCTCGGCGAGCCGGCCTCCCGAGCCGAACAGCCAACTGCGGATCTCGCCAGCCTGGAGATCCCAACCGATCACTTCGGTGATCTCGCGGGGGCCTGAGGGAGTGGGGGAGAGGAGCTGGGGAATGCCGGCATCGACCGGCGGCACAACGGCGACGCTATGGTCGCTTGTGACCCGATGGCTGCGGATGAGAAACGATCGATCGGCACTCCAGCGGCAGTTCGTCGCTGCAGTCACGCCATCTTCAGCGTCCTCCCATGACCCCACCAGCCAGGCGAGTGCATCGAGGGGGCCTGCGGCCGGCGGTGCGGCAGCCAGCGCTGCCTCGCGTACGCTCTCCAGCAGCCAGCGGCCATCCTCTTTGACAACCACCGCCAGCAGGCGGCTGCGGGAGGGATGCGGGGGGGAAGTGGTCGTGTCCGGAAATGAGAGCGACGAGACGGCATCGACCACAGCCACGTCGCTGCGCACCAGTCGAATCGACCCGACATCGATGTCGATCGTGGCCCCTGCCTCCTCCTCAAACAGCGCAGCGAGCACCTCTTCCACGGCGCCCCGGCCCCGCGTGATTTCGCCCGAAGCGAGGTCGGTGTTGTCGGCGGAATCGCTCCAGTAGGCCGCGGCCCGCAGGGAATCGTGGCGGTTGAAGGCCCGCAGGTAATCTCCCATCATCGCTTTGATCTCAGCCTCAGCCTCGGCCACTGCCGTCGGGGAGGGCTCGGCTGGCTGACCTGCGGCCGCAGGCAACCAAGAGAGTCTGGCGGCGCTGTCAGCCAACAGACGCGGGGGCGTGGCTGCGGTGTGAGGAACCGGCGTCGGTGCGCTTCCGGTGGCGAGCTGGTCGGTATGAAACCGTCGCGCCGGCCGAATGATCACCGGAATTCCTTGCGACACCACAGCAGCGGACGAAGGGCGTGGTGGTGTCTGTCCGGTAGAAGCTGCTGGGGGGGTGCAGGCAGCGGTCAGGCCGGCGCTGAGGCAACCTACCGCCAGCAGGCTGCGCCGCAGGAAATGGCTGGGGAACAGCCGGGCGCGGGGCCGTGGGTCGCGCATAAAAAAAACCTCCCTGTCGATAGGTGGGGGAGCAGGTGGAGGGAATCCCTTCCCGCCCCGGGGCCGCTCGAGCATCCTACTTCGGGCGGCGCCTCTTCCCCAACCGAGCTTTCGCTGGAACCCTTTAGTGGTTGGCGTCGGTGATGCCGGGGAAAGTGTCGGTGCGGAACGGGGTCAGGGGCAGGCCCGCGCCTGAGTACATGTTGCAGACGGGATTGTTGGCCCAGCCATACCGCACCGCCACCGGCGCGGCGACTGCGTCGCTGGAAACCTCGATCCTGCCATCGGGGAGGACCCGGGCCTTGGCCCGCACGAACTTCCGGTCCTCGCCGGCGATCGTGAAGCCGAGCAGTTCGTTGACATCAAATGGCCGCCAGCCCCCCGTGACATGATCGAAGGAGAGAACGATTGTGTTCCCTTCTTTCTCCATGGAGCGATAGATCGGGCTATGGCAGGGGATGCCCGGAACCTTGTAGGTTTCGGCCAGAGCCCAGCGGGCCAGCCGCTTTGACACATCCTGCTTGTTCAGCGGATGGATGTCCTTCCCCTCGCCGAGATCGATGATCACCGCTTCGCCGGTGTTCGGCAGGGCTTTCATCGTCATCGTCTGCGCCTCGCGCAGTTCGGCCCAGTCGCTGTCTCCCGGTTCCTTTGCCTCATCGGTGAAGTCGGCCAATTGCACCCAGTAGAAGGGGAAGTCGCCAACGCCCCATTCGTCGCGCCAGCTTTTGATCATGAAGGGAAACAGCGCGCGGTATTGCAGTGCCCGGCTGGCGTTAGACTCCCCCTGATACCAGATCGCTCCCCGGATGCCGTAACCGATCGAGGGGGCGAGCATGCCGGCATGAATGTTGCCCGGCCGGGCGTTGCCAGTCATGTTACCTTCGGGATTGCCCGGCTGATTCGGTGCGGGCTTCCCTTCCGCCTTGGCCTTCTCGGCGGCAGCCTTCCACTCTTCCATATTCTTTTCATAGTCGGCCTTGGCAGCGGGGAAGGCGGCCTCAAGTTGGGCCCAGCGTGCTTCCAAAGGCTTGAAGCGTTCGTCAGCCGCCAACTTCTCGCGCTTCACCCAGGCCTCCGCAGCGCTGCCTCCCCAGGCATTGTCGATCAGGCCGACCGGCACACCGAGCGTCTGCTGCAATTGGCGGCCGAAGTAATAGCCTGTAGCGGAAAATGGCCCGACGGTCTCTGGAGAGCAGACCTGCCACTTGCCGTCAAAATTCGCTTGTGGTTCCTGCGTGCCCTTGATCGGCACGTTGATCAGCCGGATCGTGGGGAATGTGGCCGACGCCTTCTCCAGATCGGGATCCCGGCACTGGTTCACGCTCCACTCCATATTCGACTGCCCGGCGCAAATCCACACCTCGCCGATGAGCACATCGTTGAACACGACGGTGTTCTTCCCCTTGATGGTGAGCGTGTGTGGGCCGCCGTAGGCCACTACAGGATCGAGGAACACCTGCCACTGCCCGTCTGCCCCGGCCTGCGTGGAGTGGGTCTGCGCGCCGAGCGTTACGGTGACTGCCTCGCCCGGCTCGGCCTTGCCCCACACCCGGTTGCGGATCCCCTGCTGCAGCACCATATGATCGCCAAACATGTTGTTGAGCGACACGTCAGCCCGGGCCAGCGTCGGCAGGCAGATCAGCAGGGAGGCGAGAAAGAGTTGGAAACGGCGCATCGAGCTGGCTCCAAGGGTGAAACGACAACCGGGGGCAAGCTTCGCTGTGAATGGAAGCCTGCAGGCGACACCCCAGAGGATTAATAGAATACAGGCTGGGAAGCGCGGGGTGAAGAATGAATCGGGGAGAAGCCGTGCAGTGGCTTGTCCAACCCATCGCGGGCCGACATTATTGAGCGCACTGTGGCGGGCGTGGCCGGTGAGTGCCGGCGGCCTTGTGCCGGGCCAGACTCAAGGAGCAGCGAATGAACAGGGACGATGGGCCGGCGTGGACCGGCAGAGAGAGACCGCTCGGCTCAGGGCTCAATCCGCTGCTGCCGTTGCTGCTGCTGGCGGGAGTGGTGGGAGCCGCCGTGTGGTGTGGCGAGGTGGCTCCGGTGGCTGTGCGTCCGCCGACCATTCAGCCGCCGACCGTCCAGTCGGCAAACGGCCAGCCGCCCGCTCTGACAGCCCCGGCTGCCCTGCCGTATTCAGGAGCACATCCCCCGCAGGCTCTGCCGGTCGATCCCCTGCCGAGTTGGAACGAGGGGAGTACAAAACAGGCGATCGTCAATTTTCTCGCGGCGGTGACGGCCGAGGGAACTGCCACCTACGTGCCGCCGGACGAACGCATCGCGGTGTTCGACCACGACGGCACGCTGGTGTGTGAAAAGCCGATCGTCCACGGCATGTTTCTGCTGGAGCACATCCGGCAGTTGGCCCAGCAGCGGCCCGATCTGGCCCACACCGAGCCCTATGCAACGCTCCTCACTGGCGATATCACGGCCGTTCGCAAGCTGGGCAAACGGTATTTCATGGATCTGAATTTCGAGGCACTCGCGGGGGTGACAGAGGATGACTTGGAGAAGAGCGTGGAGGGATTTCTGGCCCGGGCGCGGCATCCAGCTTTTGATGTGCCCTACGCGGAAGTGACCTACCAGCCGATGCATGAACTCTTGGCGCTCTTGCGCAGTCGCGGCTTCACGCTCTGGATCTGCACCGGCAGCGGAGTCCACTTCATGCGGCCGGCCGCGGCGGCCTGGTATGAGATTCCCCCGGAGAATGTCATCGCCTCCCGCCCTGCTTTGGAACTGGAGGAGGTTGATCCATCAGAAACATGGGCCGCGCGCGGCCCTGACGTCCGCGCTCTGCGCATCGTCGCCAAGCCCCAGTTGGAGGTGCTCAACGACGAGGATCAAAAGGCCGTCAGCATCGCGGAGCGGATCGGCAGGCGCCCGATCTTCGCAGCCGGCAACGTCGGCACCGCAGGCGACATCGCCATGCTGCGCTGGTCGGCAGGCAGTCTGCGGCCCAACCTGCAGTTGCTGGTGCTCCACGATGACCCGCAGCGCGAGATGGCCTACGACGAACCGACGCATGCTTCGCTGGAGGCGGCCAAGGCCCATGGCTGGAACGTGGTGCGGATGGCCAGCGACTGGAATCGCATCTTTGCCCGGCCGCTGCAGCGCCGCGCTGCCCCTGCGGTGGGCGATCAGTCACCCGCAGCGGAAGCGCCAGCCCCGGCCAATCCCTCCGCGCTGGTCGCACCACCTGCCGCGACCCCAGCCCCCCCAGCCGATCGCCAGGATCGCTGGGAAGAGGAGATCGCCGCCTATGAGCAGGCAACGCTCCAGCAACCGCCGGCGCCTGGCGGCGTCTGTCTGCTGGGGTCTTCCAACATCAGGCTCTGGTCGACGCTGGCTGAGGATTTTCCAGGGCTCACCATGGTCAACCGTGGCGTTGGGGGCTGCTTTTTAAGTGAATTGGCAGAGTTTGCCCCTCGGCTCCTGGCCCACCTCCACCCGGCGGTGGTCGTGGTTTCGGCTGGCGGCAACGACATCGATTCCGGAGCAGCAGCGGCCGATGTGGTCGCTGCGTTTCAGCGCTTGGTGGCTGGGGTGCGGGAGGCGCTGCCGGAGGTGAAGATCCTGTTTCTGGAGATCGCTCCGAGCATCAAGCGTTGGAAGCAGGTGGAGACACAGGCTGAGGCGAACCGGCAGATTGCTGCCTGGATTGCCTCAGGGAGTCAGCCGGGCGTGAGCCACCTCGATACCAGTGCTGCTTTTCTAGGCGCGGATGGCATGCCCGCGGCAGAATGTTTTCTCGACGACACGCTGCATCCGAGCCCGATCGGTAATTCCCGGCGAGCGCAGATTCTCCAGCCGGTGCTCAAAAACCTTCTGGAGCATTGAGAGCCATGGCCGATTCCACGCCCCCGTCTGGAGTGCAGCCTGCCGCGGCGCCTCCGTCGCTGAAGAAAGTTGCCGACGACGATCTTTTGGCGGCGCTCTGGCAGGGACGCTGGCTGACAAGAGTGCCTGAGTCATTGCGGGAACCACTGGCCCGCCTGCTGGTGCTCGGGGGTGTGGCGGTGGTTTCGATGCTGCTGTTTGCCCCAGCGGCCGATTCCCGCGGCGAGGCCTACCTG
>Ga0114967_10001147_pt1 | contig 22188 bp, 24 predicted proteins | sample M_130628_MF_Meta_FD_92639 | JGI IMG/M metagenome (GOLD analysis project Ga0114967, IMG submission 92639) | Freshwater microbial communities from Lake Montjoie, Canada to study carbon cycling - M_130628_MF_MetaG | ecosystem: Environmental > Aquatic > Freshwater > Lake | place: Lake Montjoie... | reverse complement strand
TTCCTAAAAGTGATTCGGGTAGAACAGGATCGTCTGGAAGAATCGTGTCCCGTGATTCACGGAAACATTATACACCGTTTCAACAAAAAAGTAGAATCCAATGCGACTCTAGAAAAGCCCGAGATCGTAGGAGAATTGGACCACATACACGTGAATATGTCGTCAAAACCTCCGCCGGGAATCGCTCGGCAAGTATCGGAACAGCCACCTGCCTCGCCTGTATTACAGACTAGAAAGCACTTCCCCCACAATCCTTTAACCAATCCCATACCTCCCTCTCAACGTTGTCCTCCGCCGCCTTCCTCACTTGCCGTTATTCCCGATCATTGACAGCTGCTCGGGGGTAGGCGGGAATAGGAGGAGCGGAATCGGTGACCGGCCGGGATCCAGCCACCGCGCAGGATCGTACGCCAGTGTCTCGTTCGCCATCTTGAGATCCAGTTCCGATGACGTATCGAAGCGAGGATCGTTCTTCTGGAGCGCCGCGTACTTGGCGAGTATACCGTCATGTGAGAACGCATACGACATATCCGCATCAAACGTCGCCCGAATACCCAGAACGACCAAGAACACCGCCGTGAGGTAGAACTTGTGGTAGAGAGCGTACACGATCACCGAGAGCCACGCGATACGTGACAGCATCGCGTGCGTGACAAGGGCATCGAGAACGACGTGCGGAATTCCGAGAATGGCCGTGAATGCGTAGAGGGCAATCACGACAACGGATGCTTGAATATCTTTGGAAGAGGCCAGCATATCTGTCTTCTTTGTTAAAACGGAACAAGAAATATGCGTAGGGAAGACAAGAGCATACAAGAGAATGCCGATCGACGTTCGATGTTATACGTGCAACAATATTCTGGCGGGCAAGTGGCTCAAGTATGTTGAGCTGGTCGAGCAGGGAAAGAAGGCTGACGGGCGTAAGAGCGACGACGCAATTCCTTATCTCACCAAGACAACCGCGAAGACGGCGGAGGGTCGGGCGATGGATACGCTTGGTCTGACACGCGAATGCTGTCGGCGTCATTTCCTGACCCACGTAGAACTTTTGTGAGCAGTAAGATAATATGTCTACCTGGACACCTACCAACTGGCCTCAAAATACTACTCAAGTCGGCGCTTCCGGTCGTCCGTCCTTCCAGGCTCGCCGACCTTTTTCGTCGTCTGAGCTTCTGGCTCTACGTAAGAAGGCGACCGAACAGGCTCTGAATGCTCCGCCTATAAACACTGTCAATCTTCAGGATAGTTCGGAGTACACTGCTCGCGTCCGCAAGCTGGCCTCCCGCGAGCTAGATCCGTTTATGGAAATCGCTCGCACAGGAATCGTGACTCGCGAACCTAACCCCGTCATGAAGGGCGGCGGCACTGTTCCCATCAATACATCCTTCAATATCACCGCGCGCCTTGCGGGAAATGCCTACTCTTCCGACTTTTTCAATCATCAGACGAAACTTAAGATCGCGTCCGCTGGATGCTCTACCCTCCTGAACGATAACGTGACCTTTCCCAAACAGATTGAGTGTGCTCCTCCTCAGAGCCGCCCTGCTTACCACGTGGTTCAGCCTTTTAGCTACCGCATTCGCTTTGGTGGCAGGAAGAACGCTAACAAGGTCGTAATCGCCGCTCAGACGAACGTGCTAAATAACCAGACGGGTCAGTGTGCGCTCACCACAATCTACTAACGACTAAACTCCAGCGATGAATACTCGTCAAAATTGTTATCGAGGAGTTCAAATTCCAGGGTGAACGAATGTTCGGACCCATTGAAATCAATCGTTCGACCATCATGACGGCGCCAACGCACCGTGATGCGGTCCAACTTGGAAATGGGAGGATTGTAAATGCGCCGATTGAGGGGAGAGGGCCCCGAATTGTCCTGAAAAAAGAGGTATTCTCCTGTATTGTTGGTGAGAGGAACCTTCGCAAATGCCCCGTCAATACGACCGGATATGCGGCTGTCAATACCTGTCTCATCAATCTTGTTGAGCCCCTGTATATCAAGTAGAATGTATGTATCTGGATTTGTATTCATATTAAAATTACCGGTGATATTCGGATAAACTCCTGCAGAAACGGTAGAGGCTGCAGTGTATATCGAAGTATTTGATGATACGTAATTACTCTGATAGAATCCAAGAAGGTACCCAAGACCCCATCCCGTAGAGTATGTGGTATTCACGCCCGCACCACAATTTATCGCTTGTGATGCCGTAAAATTCACCGAGAACGCGTCGCCGGAGACCGAGCTGTAAAGGGACAATAGTCCCGATGTACCGTTCCAGTATGCGTTCAGGGGCATGCTTGTGGTTGTTCCAAACGCCATGTTCATGTTCTGGGTTAGGAAAGCCGGAAGTGTAGTAATCGTGTAATTACCGTCCGGAACAGTTATCGTCCTGTTGGATGAGGATCCACCTAACGGAGTATAACTCATTGTGAACGATGTATTGTTCTGGCAGGCTGAAAACTGGTTGTAAGTGAAAGGAACCTCATAGGACCGAAGAGTGATCGAGTAAATATTCGAATAGACGGTTGGGAAAACTACCGAGTAAGAACCGGGAGAGGAGGAAGTCGTCACCTGCCGATCGCGGGAGTCGATGACAATTGTCTTGTACACCTTACGCCATACCTTCCTCGGAGTTGATGTGTTCTGTGGGAGATTATTATAGGAATGGTGTCCGTTCATCTTTATTTTACAAAGAATATATAAATGTCCGCAGAAATACTTCACGTCATGCTTATCTTACGAAATCAGGTTAAACTCTATCACTGGCAGACTTTTTCCTTCGGTCGCCACAAGGCTACTGATGATCTGGTATCCAGTCTAGACACTAACATCGATAAGTTCACGGAGGCGTACATGGGCCGCTACGGCCGCCCCAAGTTCACAACTGCGCTCGGGAAGCTACAGGTGTATGATGCGAACGATGCCAAAGCCCCGAAACTCATCAGCGATGCGATCGCTTGGTTATCCAAGCGCCTCCCCAAGCTTCTGAAGAAGGAGGATACCGATCTCCTCAATATTCGCGACGAGATTCTCGGGGACCTGCAGCAGGCGCGGTTTCTGTTTACGCTTCATTAGTCTCTAGTATACAATGCTCTGGGTCTATGCAGGCCTGAACCTTGTCGAGTGCGATCGACTGGCAAGGACCGAACTTCCAAAGGGGTATACCGATCTCTCCAAAACTCCAATGACAGACCTTGTGCGCGAACTGGAAACTGTGCGTTCCCACTTTCCTGGCGCCTTCGTCTATCTTGGGTACCTTGACCCGCTTCTGATGATGAACTCGCAGCACGATACCCGGTGTAGGAACGCCTTTCGGGGTTGCACGGTATCGGTCGTAGTGAGTAACCCCCTTCTCCTCCCCTATTCCTGGAAAAACGGAACCGACCGACTTACGGTCGTAGGAGAGGCAAGTAAAGATAAAGATGCTCGTACTCCCCCGACTCTCGACCACCGTAGTTCTCCACACGTATGCGATGAAGCTGGACACGGACGAGATGCTGAATAACATGCCCCTGAAAGACGGAATCATCAAGATCGAGAAGAGGGGAATTCTACGCAGGGGAGAGTCCAAGCGCGATCGTATCAAGCGTCGAAATCCAAAGGCCGTAACGACCTCTGGATTTGGACACAATTCAGTGACAGTTGTGGTTCTCAACAATGGCGGCGGTGAACTGCCCGAGAAGGAGATTACTGTGAAGATCTTCCATAACGGGGTGTTCCATATGACGGGAGTTCTTGACAAGCGGTACGAGACAGATACTCTCAATATTCTGAAGGCGAACGCCCACGCCGCGTGTATCAAGGAGGGCGGGTGGGAACATATGGGACGTCGCGTTCTCCTCATGAACTATTCAACGGCATTCAAGGATACCCTCAATATCTCCCGTGTAGCCCTCCAGCGCTACTTTCAGGAGAAGGGCATTCAGGCCGAATTTGAGCCAGACGTTTCCCCCTGTGTCAAGATCGTGTTTCCTCAGCGCTGGACGGCGTGCGTCTTCCGCACCGGAAAGATTAATTTGACTGCCCTGAAGTCTCAGGAAGATTGCGACGATTTCGTCAAACTTCTTGAGCCTCATCTGTCTGCCTACGCCTTGTCTATACCTCCACCTTCGTCTGAAACTCTGAGTTGTAATAAATCATAATCAGGAGGTACACTGCCAAAAAGATATTGACAAGAGCGAACGGAACCACCATACTCATACTGAGCTTGAACGGCTGAGTAAACAGAAAATAACTAACGGCGACGAGAACGAACGCTACGAGTCCGGCGACCAGCCCGCCGAGATTTGCGTACAGTTGCGTGCTTAGACCTGCCATTATGATGTTTTCGGGTTTTCTTTTTCTTATGGCGACGTCCGCCCTGTGCGTGCAGCGGAGCCATCTGCTGAGCCGGCGCATTTCCCAGAGCATCAAATCGCGCATCAGCTGCCACCTGATTTTGGGTCTCCAGAAGACCCGCGTACATCGCTTTGGCGTTCACGCTTCCCGACGACACCATATTTGGAACATTCTTGACTTCAATCTGTCCGGCGGGAACGGCTGCTCCGCCCAGCAGCATCAACTTCCGTACACGCGCAAGGGACGCACGCGACGCAACATTGGTTCTCCGCTTACCACCAACCTTACCTCCCAGATTCTTGACTGCGCCTACCTGTATATCCGTCTTTTCCGCATTGGCAGCGGCGGCAGCGGTAATGGCCGAACCAGGCTTGATCGGTGCAGGGACTCCCGGTTCGACGATTGCGGGCAGTTTCGGCATAATCTGACCGCTCTGTACTGTCGTCATTTTTTCGTATTATTTACAGGGTAGAATAGAAAAGGGAACAACACCATGATGCACGATATGAATAACTTCTCGGACGTGTTCCATAACGCGACCGAGATCCAGAGCATGGTCCGCAATATGGACGACAGCAAGAAGAAGCATGCGTCTCTCAAGACAAGCAATCCGCCAGAGTACATTAAGACTCTGATTGCCGAGAACCATACCCTGCACTTCAATTATCCATCTATCTTCCTGCTTCATATGGAAGATAAGCTGGATGCTACCTTTTTCTACATGCTCAACCAGAAGCGTCGGGTCGAGAAGGGAGAAATTACGGAGGAGGAGGCGTCGAAGGAAGTAGGAAAAAAGCTGTATGGTCGCTGGGTAGAACCTCTTACCCGTCAGGAGGAGGTTCCGAAGGAGGAGAGCTATGAAGAGTACTATAGGCGCATCTCGTCTAAGAGTAAATGACCTTGCGAAGTCCGTATTCGGACATACACTTCTCCAGGAAGTGATGGCAGTTCTTGCATGGCTTGGAACACCTAAGAGTTCCGTCCACCCCGTGTCGCACGACAATGAGCGTGGCACCCCTAAGTAAAGACAGATCACCCAGACTCTTAACAACGTTCACTTCGGCGTGAATCGTCTTTTCCGAATATCCCGATCCCCTAGATCGGGAACCCACCTTATTGAACGCTGATGCAAGTACCTTATTACCCTTGAGAATGATAGCATGATGCAGTGATGTATTAAGAGGATTTGTAGTTGGAATGGCCTGCGCATAAATATACTTTTCCATTGTGTTGAGGTCAGTTGATCTCCAATGGAAAAATACAGGTTGAATCCGTTTTACTCCGCCACTCGCACGCTCGGGCTTCGTTACTCCTTACTCCGCCTTCATCTGCGTCCGCAGCTCCTCTAGCATCTTGCCTAGCTTGTTCTCTCCCTTCCACTTCTTCGGATCCTTCGCAATCGAGGTATTCGCCGACGTACCGATTCCCCAGTACTTATCTCGCGAATCAGCGTTCGCCAGCAGCTTGTCCTCCGTATCGAGGAGCTTCTTCCGCAGCTCTAGGTTCTGCGTGAACTTCGCCCGTACCACCGCTTTCATCACCTCATCCTGCTTCTCCGCCCACGCATCCTCCTTGAAATCCTTTACCTTGTTACCGAACGATTTCGCCGACTGTGCCGACTTGGCCTTCAAGATCTTCTCGAACGTTTCGTCGTCCCCGAACGTCTTGGCCTTAATCGCCTCGAACGCATGCTCGGCCGATTTGTACTCCACCCCATCCATCTTGAAATTGGTCTCGTAGAAGTTCGACAGCTCCTTGTTCTCCGGCTCCTTCGAGAAGAAGTACAGGATCTCGGGCAGGGCTACGATCGGATCCTTCGTGATCTTCTTCCGCCTTACGGGCTCCTTAGTCTCCTTTACTTCAGGCTCCTTCTTCTCTGCCTCCGCCTCCGCCTCCGCCTTAACTTCCGCCTCCACCTCCTCATCAGGATGCTTGGCATCTTCCGCGATCTCCTCGTCCGTCTTTGCCGGCCCTATACGCTTGAAGGCGAACGTCCGGTACAGGAAACTGAAATCCTGCTCGGGCTGCTCGAGAACTACCCGACTCTGTCCGCTGTAAATCTCCCCGAACATCTTGCTGTCCGTCAACTCGAACCCCGCATTCTTCATGATCCGCTGCACGCTTTCGAACGGGACCAAGAACTCGGGCGTGGGCTTCACGATAGATTCCAGCAGGACATCGATCTGCTGCCCGAACTCGTCCTTCCACTCTCCCTCATCCGTATACTTCTTCGTGATCTCCGCAAACGTCTTGCCCTGCGACCGGAACGTGTGCCGCTCCTTCCCTGCCAGTAGGGAGTATACCGCCTTGCCGTCCAAGAACGTCCCGAAGAATACGCTCTTACAATGCTTCAGATTCCCCACGAACGTCTTGAACACCTCCTCCGACTCGCACGCATAATGCAGCGCAAACTGGCACGCCACCAGATCCCACTCGCCGATCCCCTTGAACTCGGCAAGGTACGGGGTAGTCGCCGGCTCCTTCCCAAACACGATCTGCAAGTACTTGGACTCCTGCTCCTCGAACGGCTTTGTCATATCCCCCTGCGCGTACAGAACCTTTGGAAGGTACTCGTTCGACCGCTTCTTCTCCTGCAGGTACCGCACACACGCCCCCTGACGCGGCATCGACAGATTGTTGAGCGAGATGTCGAGACCCAGTACCTTTGACGGCTTGGATCGCCGCCACTTATGCATATCTCCGCCCCGACCCACCGCCAGCTCCAGCAGTGTGTTCCCTGCCACCACGTAGGAATTGTACTGGTCTTCCTTGATCCGGTTGTGGAATCCGTACACGTTCTTCAGAATACGGTCACGCGAATCTACATCGTCGCGGTAGTACATATCGTCCTCGAACGTATCGTCCGGTGGACTGCTCACCAGCGCCTTCAACATGACCTCCGTGATCGGAACATGGATCGACGTCCAGATCGAGTCGGCCACATTGATATCGTTGCCGTACTCCGCCTGCCCCAGAATACGGTAACGGTACGTCTTGTCGTACCGCGTACGCATCACCGACCATTCATGCTTATCCACATCATACGCACACTCCACAATCGTGTTGTCGTCCACCTTATCCCCCGCCTCGTCCACCGGAACATTCCTCTCGTTCAGCGGAATCTTGATGATATAGGCATCGGGATCGCGCGGGGCTGCCGGCTGGAACACCGACGGAACACGGCTTCCCGACTCTGCGAGCTGCAGGAACTCCTGCGGTAGTTTCGGGGGAACGTACTCCCCCGTCAGAGTCTCGCACGGATACAGAATATCCACACCCGGCGTCCGGCCGACATACAGCGACCCCTTCTTCACCATCTGCTTTCGTCCCACATCGTACACGGGTGCCTCCTCGAACTTCACCAGGAAATCGATCGAATTCTGGTGCGGCGGCTTCCACTTGTACACCCGCAACCACGCCTTACCCTTGATATCTCCGGGCGGTGCCACTCCCGATGCCCTTGGAGTAAAGACTAGACCATCCGTCTCGTACTCGAACTGCGTATCCAGAATCCGTTGAATCGCCTCTTCCATTGCTGCTCCATCCCCTGCCAAGAAGAGCTTTGTATCAATCCGCAGTGACAGCTCCGAATCCTTGACAAAGTCCGCCGGAATATCCCGAATGAACTGCATTGCCGTTCCCAGTCGCGACCCCGCCGAGTTCTTCTTGACATCATCGTCCGTGGTAAACAGCGGCAGGGACTTGACATCTCGGCCCTTGTAACGGTACACGTCAAAGATACAGAACAGATTCTGTTTCGGGAGATACTCTCCATCGAAGAAGTCGCCCACGTGCGCATCTCCCCGTGCCGTGATTCCCGTGAAGACCACCTGACCGTTCGGGTTGACCCTCAGCAGACGCTTGTCGCGTGTGACGTACAGACCACACCGCTGACCGTCCGCCTTGTTGGTGACCGTGTACCCCTTCAGAATATTGTTCGGACGATCCGTGACAATATGGCGGCGCTCGAGGGTAACCGGATTGTAGAAGAGGTTCGACGATGCCTTGAACTCCTGCGCGTACCTCTGCAGATCGGAGAGCGGAAGGATACTGTGCGTCTCCTGATACGCTCCCACCAGCGTCTCCAAGATGGTATACAACGACCGCATGATTTCTTTCGGGGGACGAGGCTCCTTGCGCGGAATATACTCCACCTCCAGCTCGTAGAACGGCTGGTTCTTGAGGACGTCACGAATTCCGTCCTTCACCGACGTCTTCGTCTTCACCATCGACATATCGATACGGAACTCTCCGCCCGGAACCGCGTACGACTGCCGATGAATCACACGGATCTGTGCCTTCGGGTCGTCGGGATCGCCGTTGAAGTCCTTCTTCAGATGCTTCTCGGATCTCAGGGTGAAGCGGGAGAAGAAGTCGGGGACATCGATCGTGTCCTTCTCTCCGCTCTCGAAATACCGAGCCTTGCGCTCTACGTCCAGCGGGATGTTCTTGAACGACTTGGCGACACACACCTTGTGGATGTTGGTAACGCCCAATACATTTACGCGAATATTTTCCGGATAGATCACGGCGAGGCGATGCTCCTCTGTCGTATCGGGGGCAATGGTCTTGATTGCCGCCACGACGCGGGCAGCCACATCGCGGGTCTGGATACGGCCCGCCAAGATCTTCGCCTCGAATTCGGCACGGGGATCCTTGTTTGTGAGTTCTATGAATTTGGCGAGATCCGTCGCCTGACGGGTTTCGTCAAGTGCTCGCTCCATTGTTAATTTCTTAGATCAAAAACGGGCAACTTTACCCGTTTTTGCGAGTTTCTCGTACTTACTTCTATCTACGTCGCCCGCCTCTAAGTGCGCGCGCTGGTCAAAACAAAAAGTGATATACCGCTCCATCTCGTCTAGGCAAGCCTGCGGTAGGTTCTTTGACGACACATACACGCCCGTATCGGACCGCGTATATTCGCCCGTGTACTTGCGCACGATCTTGAAGATCTGCTCGTGTTCGTTCTGCTCAAGTCGTTCAAGGAGCGGGAGGAGCTTCTCCGCTGAGGTTCCCGACATTTGTCTCTACTGCCGTCGCTGTGCCTAACTTCCTCTTACGCCGAACCTTCTCCTTTGGCTCGGCGCCCTCTGTTGGCTTGATCACCACCTGCATTACCTCGTCTTCCGCGGCCGTCTTCGCCGACGGGCGAGCTTCCTCGATCGTGGGAACCTGAACTTCCTGAATCGACGACGGAGCCGCCGCTGGAATACGCTTAATCAGCCGCGCGAGCACAAACATCTGCTCGTCATTCTGCTTGAACTCCGCCCCCAAAACTTCAAACTCCACCTCGTCCTTCTCCACGATCTGCTCGAACTCGGTGTTTCCAATATGCAGGTCGCGAGGAAGTAGAACGCGGAGAGGTGAAGATTCGGCATGAACGCCGATCTTGCTGCGCAGCGTGACAGGGGCCTTCAGTATCTGGCCCTTGTGTGGTAGGCAGATATCCGCTTGAAACTTTACTCGATAGGATACCTGACCGCCTACACGTCCCAGTGAGTGATCGATGATGACACTCGTCTTGGGCTGGACGTATCCCTCAACACCACATCGTCCCTCAACATGCGACTTCAAATACATCAGGATCGACGACTGAATATTCTTTTGGAGATGCTTCGACGGGACCGTGACCACACGGACAAGCTCACGTCGTTCGAACATTTTTTCTCCTGACATGTTATTCTTTACTCGCGATCTGTTTTACTCTCTTTTAATTTTGCAAGGATCCTTCCGGCAAACTCGGGAGTGGAGAGAACCGCCCATATTTCCGGCTGGACCCAGAAGATCCGCTCATTGGGTGTCCTCGCCGCCAGACTGAGATACACACACTGCGGTTCCTTCTTCTTAACGTCCGCCGGAAAATCGGCGCCGGTGACATCCCTCGCAAAGGCTTTCAATTCGGGAATGTGGTAGAACCCACACTCCTTGGGTCTGACCGTCTTCTCCCGCGGCGCCCGCCGAATATGTCCTTCCGCATCTACCACGAACGGGGCAATCTTGAGCGTCTGCTTCTCTAGCGTACACATGATCTTCCCCTCCTTGAGTTGCTCGACAACCCGCTCTAGATGCATGTTCGCCCACGTCTTATACGCATCCAGCTCAGTTCCAATCGGTTCGACGGGTTCGTTCTTGTCGTTGACAATATCCTTCGGGCCGAGAACAAGGTAGTTGAGTCCGTCGATCCGCAGTCCTTCTGCGTACGGTGGAGGCGGATCCTGCCTCTCCAGTACGAGATCCCGCTTCTCCGCCGGGTCAAGAACCTGGTCTACGAGAAACCAGTCAATGACATTCTGCGGGAATTTGGCCGCTGCCGGGAAAGGGAAATGGTAGGATGCCCGCATGGCTTCGATGGTGGTCTTGGGTTTCGGAGCAGCGGGGGCAGGAGGTAGTTCTTCCTCCGGAACATCAATTGGAGTCCGCACGTCCTCGTGGTCGCGGACACTGCGCTCAAAGAGGGTGGCATCCTCCACATCTTTCGGCTTGAACGCGTACACTCCACCCTTGTTCTCCAGCGTTCCGATACGACCATTTGAATCTTTGATTTTGAGATGTTCGCGGATCGCGCTTTCTAGGAGGTATGTGACCACCTCCGGGGAATACTTTAGCTGCGCAAGTAAATCCTCCTGCTTCCACAGTTCCTTCTTTTCGAATAAGTTCACAATTTTGTCAAACATCTCGTCGCGCACATCGAGGTACGATGAGAGGGGACGGACATACGGTTCCGCATCTGACGCTGACGTGTGGGCATAACATACGAGGGAGGGCGTTCCGTCCTCGAACGTCGGAGCCGACAGAGCCGAAAGAGGCATGGAGACCGTCTTTCCGTCCTGTGCCCGTTTCTGCGGAATAATCAGCGATCGCCATTCGTCCGGCAACTGATTTGTGGCAATCTGTGTCGTGCAATCCACCGCCGATTCCGACAGAACCCGCTTGACTTTGGCGATACCGGCCGTCTTAGCTTCCACATATACCCGGTACGCGTACTCATCATACGTCTCTTTCTTTGAATCCGCGAACCTCACGATATGCAGATAGACCGTACAGTTCTGCTCCTCGAACGGTAAGCCAGAATGCGAACACGTACGCAGTCCGCGTCCCACAATCTGTTCTATGCGGCTCATATTGTACCACGGATCGAGGATGTGGACCTGCCGCACGTTCTTGAAATCTACACCTTCCGAAATCAGCGGGGATCCGATAATCACGCGAATATCCGAGCCATTGACATTCTCGGGCTTGCGTAGTCTCCGTACCAGCTGCGTAATCTGTCGCTCACCCATATCTGACGTCAGGAAGGCGTACTTCCCCTTTGATCCACCATCGTACTCCCCCGATGGGTTCTCCAGTAACTTGGTGCCGAGCGCAGGGGCGTAACCGTGTTCTTCGAGACACATCGCGAACTGTAGAGCTCCACCTCGCACAAAGTTCGAGTACACGAACGAAATACCCGGCGCCGCTTCAATGCATTTCATGATGGTTTCGAACTTGGCGGCGTGCATCCGAACATTTGAGGGCGAGAGGAAGGGGATGACATCGCGGGCATACCGGTACTGCGACTTGGTGGAATCGCGCGGTTTCTCGAAACACTTTGTAATTGAACGACCGTCGGGGGACGCCACGATCGTGGGAATGAAATCCTCCTGCAGTTTTCCCGAGATTTCTGAAACGGCGACTTTTTGCGGTCCGTCGACATACGATACGACCAACGGAAGGTACTTGCGCGGTTCCTTAATCTCCTTGCCGTTCACGTCCGTCTCCCGATCAAGCGGCGCAACCATATCGGGCGGCGGAGGAAGACGGAACGGGAACGTGAACGGATTCTCGCCCCGTATGAATGAGACGTACTCGTGAACCCACCCCCTGAATGTCGCTTCCGTCTCGGACGACTTGAACGATCCGTCGCCATTGAAAAGCGAGGACGCAGTGATCCGTTGGTTGGCGGGCTGGCGCTTATCGTTCCACAGAAAGATATTGAAGAAAATCATGATTTCTTGGAACGTGTTGTACATTGGCGTGGCCGTCAGGAACACGAGGGTCATACCGTTCGCAATCTGCGCCACCCGCTGAATGCTTTCCGACATCAGTTTGTTCTCTTTGGTATCGTCTTCACGCAAACTGTGCGCCTCGTCCACAATCAGGAGCCGACCATCAAACGTCTCGTGAACCCACGCCTTGAAATCAGCCGGAGATAAGTTGGTCTTCTTCTTATCAATAAGGTTCGCGAACTGAATGCCTCCCGAAAAATCGTAGAAATCGTCAATCATCTTTTGGACGATAGAATTCATCTTCTCCCGATTCTCTGGATTCTCCCATCGTAGACCCTCTGTCTGTGCGCGCTCCAGCTGATCGAGGTAGCGCCGACCCGTACACTGCTGCGACATCAAGAGTCCTGTAGGGTCCTGCTTGACACGCGTCACATCAAATATCTGGGTTCGGAAATTCTCCTGCACCGCCGACGATGCCACGACCAGAACCTTCTTGTCCTGAAACTCCGGTCGCAAGATGTACTCTTCGGCCACTTGGATCGCCGTGCATGTCTTTCCTACCCCTGTTCCGTGAACTAAGAGCATAGACCGGATAGGGCTGTCGGGGGATAAGAGACGGCGCAAAAATAACTGGAACGAGGCCAAGTGGAAATCTTTGGACTCGCAGTTCTCCTTTCGTAATTGTTTGAGAGTATCGAGGGACGCAGGTAGAAGCGCTTTTGCTCGAACCTCTACCTGCTTCTTTAATTCGTCAGAAGCCATTGCTTATACTGGCCTATAAAATATGCTACGCTGTATCGCCTGCTGATTGGCGTTGTACTGTGCGCCGTTAATAGGCGAATTTGCGTGTAGGCGAGTGTTCACCGAGTTCTTGCCCGAAGACGCGAGAGCCGCCTTCTGGAGCGCCTGGAGCTTCAAGGCCTTTAGAAGAGAGGACTGGTCAGCAGCTCCCGGACGACCACCCACACTCTCATTTGCTCCAAAAAATGTAGAACGACCACCTGACATATCAGTTATTATTCCTACTCAACACAAGATAATAGAATAGACAGGATGGGAGGTGTACTGTTTGGAACTCCCCTGGCTTTGAATCCTAAATGCTTGGCGTTCTCTGGACTCTTGATCGCCATCTACTGGATGCCCCCTTGGGCCGCGCTTAAGACGCCCTACGATATCGCCTTCAAACGTGCCGTCACAATACTTCTCGCGTTCACGGGATATATTTTGATGGCGTGGTACGATGTGTGGTACGACTGCAACGATCAACTGAAGCCTACCTTCTTGGGCTGGATAAGCGCTCCGTTCAAGCCTCCCCAGTATAAGAAGGAAGTGGAGGAGCTCCCCCTCAAATGGCAGAAGATCGTGCGGACGGTGGATATTGTCGCTCTACTTGCGGCCGTAGCGTTTGTGGGTGCGCCCTTTCTTGTGTACTCCCGCAGTTGAGCGGTAGCAGTTCTTGTACGGACGGCACGAGGCTTTCTGCGTGAACCCCATCTTCTTGCAGGTGAACTTCTTGCACTGCTTCCGCGTGAACCGCCGACCTCCCTTCTTGTTCTTCTTCGCTCCTCCAGGTGGAGGGTCATCAGACAGAAGACGAATGATTAGCGGAATGTCGGGATTTTCAGGGTGTTCCCTTGCGAAAACTTGAGCAACTTCTAGTGCGTCCCCCCCTTCAAAATCACCATCGGGGCTAGACCTGATGGTTTTGTCTGCTCCCTTCTCCAGAAGTAGACGAATCATATTTAAGTCCAGATTCATTGCAGCTACAATCAGCGGAGTCTCTCCTACCGACCCAATAAAATTTACATCAGCACCTTCATTCAGAAGTTCCAAAACAAACTGACGACGCTGGTCTGCTACCTCGCTCAGAAGCTCCGGACCAAGTTCGTCTCGGGAACGCGGTTCGTCTCCTGGTGGTCTTGACATCCTCAATCTTATTTAAAACGGATACTTTCTTATACCAAAATAGAGGAAGCACACATAGATAAAATGCACGAACGTTGTACGACCGAAACCTGCCGTAAGCGCACCTACGCCATCATGAAGTGCCGTTGCGGCCAAATTTACTGCGGCCAACATCTGGGGAACCATTCATGCACGCACGATTATCGTGCCGAGCATCAACAGGATTTATCCAATAAGAACCCCAAGGTTGTAGCTCCTAAGTTGCCACATCCAGTAACCGCATGTAATACGCCTCAATAAAATGATTCGATCTCGGCCGAGAAAGGTGCTTGTCTAGTTCAGTATACAGTTTCGCAAACGCTTTCTTTTTGCCTTCCGGACTCTTTTCTGCTATTTCTGGATTTGTCGTAAGATAGTCCAGAAACAGCAGGGCCCAGCCAATACACCACCCCATCTCGTGATCTCCCTTGAACCGCTGGAGATACACGCACTTCTCGTGGTACAAACACGCCGCATTCACGATCTTGACGGGGACCTTAGCGTATTCGGTGAAGGTCTTCTCCATATCCGCCTGAAAATGTGGAGAGATGTCCTTGAAGTTGCGCATGTCGAACATGTACACAGTAATCCCATCTCCCTCCCGAACCGCTAAGGAACAGACCACGTGTCTCACAAATGTCTGTAAAATATTGTTATGGCCCACGTCATAGCAGATGAAAAAGATCGTAGGTTTCCAGACAAACTCTAGAGCAGCCTTGAGACCGAGATAGGCGGTCGTAGCTTCCCCCGTAATATTATGGAACTCTACATCACAGTAATTCCGAATTGAAAAAGGGTAGTGGTACTCATCCGTCCTTTTTCGGAACCCAAATTTTATAGCAGTGTTTCTTTTTTCGCGAACATCGGTCGGGTGCGGACGCATATGTTCCCGTTCCGGATCCTCCCCGCTCATTATTAGATTGTATCAATATCAATTTCCTCAGCTGGCTTCTGCTTCTCCTTCTCCTCCTTCTTCTCTTCGGCAGTAGGAGTCTCAAACTCGATACCATCGCCCTCCCCGCTCTCCGTATTGATCTTCTCCACCAGCCGCTCGTCGATGACCCCCTCCTTCCTTAGCTGCGCTACCTGTTGGGCGGTGAGCGGCATCACGATCTCGTGCGACATCGACCCCGTCAGCCCCGTCTCATTGAGTATGACAAACGACCCGACATCCACCCACGCATCCTTCTTTCCACGTCCGCGAATCGACCCCTTCATCGGCGCTCTCACCGTCTCAAGGCGTTCATTCGCAATAAACATGACCTCCATCCTGCCCTCGCCCAGCTTCCGTATGACTCTTCCAATATGCACCCCCTCCGTATCCTCGTCGTCATAGATATCCGAAAGCAGGTTACTAAACAGACGCTTGTTCTTCTTGGATGTTGATGATTCCGAGTTTGATCCCTTCTTGTGCTTTGATCCTCCTTGCAAATTCTTCGGCATTTTCACTTGGTCTATGTTGAAGAAGGGACATTTCGTATCCGTTTTTGTTTACTCTTTACTTGGGGTGGCCGCCGCCGCGAACAGGGGAATACGCCTTAATAAACGGCAGGGTCACGGAAACCACGATCAGGGCAATCGCGAGTGTCGCAGCGGCACCGATAGCTTCGCCCACTTTCAGCTTGGCGGGGCCAACCTCCACCACGAGACCCTGAACCGTCTGCTGCGCCTCCGGGAAAGCTACCGCTAGTAGAGGAGTTACTAGGTCAGTGATGACCGACTGGAAGAAGTCCTTGAGCGCACCGCCAACAAAAATCGCAGCGGCAATGAGAAGGAGCATGGACGAGGGGGTCATTTAATCAAAACGGATATTTTCCTTCTAGGGAAGTAGAACAGCCAACCAAGCACGATGCCACGACCCATATGCACCGGAACGAAACGCAACGGACAACCATGCACCTTCCAATCCCAGCCCAATACCACCCGATGCGGACACCATATGACACCTGAGGCCTACGCCGCGGGCGTACCTCCTGCCGGAGCTGCCGGAGCTGGAGATCCCGAAGCCGCTCCTCGCCGCGAACGTGCGATCCCCGACGACGAACATCGCTGCGTCTACATCAAGTTTAATGGACTTGGAACACGCTGCTCCAACCGCAAGACACCTCAGAGCGATCGGAACGAGTGCCTAACTCACTACCGCCAACGTATCCACCGCGAACAGACAGCTATACGCCATCAGACATTCCAAACATTGTGGAGGACACACTCGGAGACGATTCTCCAACAGCTGATGGCCGCGGCTATGGCTGTTCCCGATACCGATGAGATGCCTATGAATCAGCGGACGAACATTGCGCACGGATACACCCGTACGGCTGTTTCTCGGATGGTTGATCACGGAGAGGAAGAAGCCGTAGCCATTGTGGCCGTACTCCCCGCCATGATAAATTTGATAAACCATCTAGTCGGGCATATCCGTCGCCGCACTGCCGCCGATACTCGTCCGGAACTCCAGCGTATTGCCGCCGATACCCAGAATACCCACGATCGAAACGTCCGCAGGCAGACCGACGAGAACGTCAAGTTGCTGCTGGAGATCAGCCCCCCTGCCGATCAGAACACGATTGCTGAAATCCGGGACGTATGGTCTAAGATCTACCGCGTACCGGGTCGTGGAGTTGACGATCGGGTCTATGCCGATATGCAGAAGTGGTACGATACTGCCCAATGCTACACTCCGAACGACTGGATGTACCGCAAGGTTCTGGACGCCCTGTGGTACCGCATCAAGCTCGTGGAAGATAAGAAGATCCGCCACGAACTCCACAAACGTCTTCAGCAGGAATGCGCCGAATCTTATCAGATGTGCTGCGAGGGCCATATCGGCCGCCTCTCCAACGTCCTGGTGGGATTTGATGACTCGTTCAAGCCCCAAGTTCCCGTCGGGATCCTATTACAGAACAAAATGGCGATTATCTCGCAGATCGAGAACGCGGAGGAGCGCCTGAAACAGGCAAGGGAGTTGATGACTGAGTTGAAGGTTCCTGACGATCAAGCAGTCGCATGGATAGAAGCGGTAGGGGAGTAGGAACGGTATAATAGAGGTTGAGGGAAGAGAGTTCGGCTCAACCACAATTTTAGTTTGTAGTAAATATCTTGAATTGGAGTCATGCGTGGAGCCGCAATTTGGCGTTCCAGTTTACCCCAAGTGGGCGGGGGAGGAGGAAGATACGTGTAAGTGCGGGCCATCATCGTACTTGATTACTCTACCAAGTGAACTTTTTTCTTTCGATTCGTTTTACAGGGAACCGCTTTAACTACACAATATGTCCGATTTTTACAGCCGTCTCGGGGTCTCCAAAGATGCCTCCCCTGACGAAATTCGCCGCGCATACCGCGACCTCGCCCGCCAGCATCATCCCGACAAGGGTGGAGATGCCGAGAAGTTTAAGTCTATTCAGGAAGCCGCCGAAGTTCTGACTGACGAAGCCCGGCGCCAAGAGTACGATGCTCGGGGGCGCGCAGGTCAGATGCCGTTCACCGGTGGGGGAATGCCGTTTGCTGATATGTTTAATATGTTTGGCGGTGGCGGACCCATGTTTGGGAATATGACGTCAAGGGGAGGAAAGGGCCCTTCGCAGCAGGTCGACATGAATATCACCCTCGAGAACTTCTTTGCAGGTATTGAGATGAATATCAATTTCAAGCAAACGCGCAAGTGTCCCGACTGTTCGGGATCTACCGATACGTGTAACGGTTGTGGTGGGGCGGGGATGCGACGGGTTGTGCGTCAGATGGGACCTATGATGATTAATATGGACGCTCCCTGCGACGCGTGTCAGGGACGGGGTCGGCGTACCACCAAACAGTGCGAGCCTTGCGGGAATCGCCGCTTTGTCGAGAAGGAAAAGACCTTGAATGCCAAGGTCCTGCCGGGTATGACCGATGGCGAACGCCTCGTGTTCGAGGGCGAGTGTTCTGATTCCAACGAGTACAGCTCTCCCGGCGATATTGTGGTCGTTCTTCACACCGTTCCTAGCAGGTATACGTGGAAGGACGCCGATCTTCACTACAAGCACACGATTACCTACGCCGAATCGGTACTGGGGTTCGAGTTTACTCTGGACGACCATCCTTCCGGCAAGAAACCGTCCTACGTCTGGACGGGTGGCCCTCTCATTCACGGCGCATCTCTCGTCTTTTTTGGGGCGGGGATGCCCAAGAAGGGACTGGGATTCGGAGATCTCAAGGTCGAGATTGTTGTCACACCTCCCATTGTAACCCGCTGGTCCGATGCCGATCGCGAAAAGCTCGAAGCCGTGCTAGGGAAGGTTGTACTCACTAAAACGGACGCCCAAGATCTTCTTCATTACAGTGAGTAAAATGGGAAACAAGAATACGACTAGCCTCCCAGTTATGACAGACGTCGAAGTACGTCCTCGATGCGTTCATCGCGGATGTATGTCGAGTTCCTATGCCGGATTTGTGATGTGCCTCGACCATATCATTGAAGCAAAACGGAAACAGATTGAAGAGGAGGAGAAGGAGAAGAACAAGAAGAATGGGTCAGTGCAATAGTACTCCAGCATACATCTTCGCAACCCTCAGAGGTGGGAGTTGCGACGTGCACGATTGCCAGAGGTTCCCTGAAGACGGGATTCGGTGTTCTTATCATCATAAAAACGGATTGGTACGGGGTCAGAGATATTCGAGAGCATACAAGGACGCAAATGGACGAACCTTCATCCAAACGATCGAAGAAGGCCGATAAGGCGAAGGACAAGCGAGGAAAACCCACCTCGAAGCATGTCCGTCAGTACGAAGCCATCCTAGCCAAAAAGAAGTAATGTTTTTTTACCGCCGTCCTCCAACCACCGGCGACAATAGACCAGGTGCGGGCGCCGTCACCTTCTTGTATCCAAGATAGACCACGTACGCTCCGCCCGCCAGAAAGAGAAGGTTCCAGAACGTGCTTGACGTCCCCGCCCGCATGCTCGATATCGCTCGCGACACAAGCCACAGTCCAATCACAATGTAAAGAACTCCCCACCAGTCCATAGTGTATTTATTCTTACCAAACATTTAGTATACTGACCCTCCGGCTGCATGAAAGATCTGACGCAGCGACTTGGAAATAGATTCACTGTGAAGTTTATCGTCCACTGCCTGCGACCACATAATCTCTATATCACCTAAACGTATCAAGTCACCAGGCCTTACTTGACTACCGTACTTACGTACTGCAATCAATGCCACAAGCATCTCAAAGTATTCCAGATCATTTTGCTGCACGCGGAGATAATCAAACGCAATCTTTTCCTGTCTGTGACGTCTCCAGAATACGAACTCGCTCCACCAATCTTCTGCGGTAAGTTGAATAATCATCTTGGCTGCTTCCTCTTCTCCAAGTTTGTATTTGAATCCATTTTGAGGACCCACCTAATTTTAAAAAGCCTGTTCTTCAAGTTCTACTTCTGCTCCATTCTCTTCTCAGCGGTTTACGATCTCCTGCCAGTTGGCGGGAAGGACTGGACTGACGTTATGAACGACCCGAATGTGCGGATCCGACGTCGCCTCACTACCCATCTCAAAGATCGCCCGGTTCAGCTCCTCCTCCGCCTCCATCTGTCGCTCGTACTCCTCCGCCATCTCCTGCCGCCTCTCCTCCTCCTGCGACTCCGTCTCCCCCCACTCCTCATCGTCGCCATCGTACTCGTCGAAGCCGTCATCATGGCTGCGACGCGGGATGTCGCGTGAAACACGCGGACCCAGATCGCCCCAGTCCCCCTTCCTCTCCTGCTCCTCCAGGTCGCACCGCTCACACACCCGCCCGCCGATGCCCTCACGTGCCTCGCCGCACTGGTCGCAGTTGGGACCCGCATGCGCCGTAATGCGCTGGTCCCACGCCCACTCTGCCTGCTTGATCTCCGCGAATGTCTTCATACTCTTCTCCATCTCCCAGTAGAAGTTCGCCTCCGTTACTGCCGGACCCCCGTCGTCATCCTCGAGGAAGCTATAGAACTCCGCCCGCAGCGCGTCGTCCGCCGGATTGCCGATGATGAACGCGAACATCGTCAGGATGCCTAGCGGATCCGTCGCCTTGAGTGCCGCCGCCTTCGCTCGCAGGTTATCCGCCATGATGCGGCTGCACACTCCGCTGTTGTCCCGCAGCCACAACTTGACGAACTCCTCCGCCACGCTCGGCGCCATACACATGTACTCCTGCATCGTCAGGAGGCGCTTCTCCTCCACGCACTCGTGCCATCCCTCCGTGGCGATCTTGCGAGTGCACCGGTCCTCATCGCTGTGGCCGCACTCGTTCCGCATGCACTGCTGCGCCTCGCGCTCCTTGTTCTCCAGATTGATCTTGTAGTGATTGATGCTGATGATATTGCTGATGTTGTTGATAGGCATGATGTTTGTGATGTGTTGTGATGTGATGTAGCCGGGACTGTCCGTTTTCCAGATATAGTTCCGATCCGTTTTGGTGAGGAAGGTCGCAACTGAAAAATGTTGATCGTTTTTATTTACAGATCGTATGGTTTAGTGGGATGGAATGCATGTTGCCGCTCCGTGGTAGTAGTTGAAGATAAGCCGGTTCTCGTGACCGTCGAGGATTGCCTCCCAAATGTTCTTCTTCTTCTCCAGAGCTGTGAATCGCAGTGCCCACTTCAGCCCGTTCGTTGTCCGATCGACAACGTCTAGCACCATCTTTTTGTAATTCGCAGCCTCTACCTGCGGGCGAGTTACTTGCTTGCAGGTGTAATCTATGATCGTGTGATATATATCGGGGTGTGACTCGTACAGGATATCCAGCGCCTTGTTCCGCTTCTCCTTCACGTCCTCCGTTGAGTATATGTCCTCGATCTGCTCGGCAGTGCACTGGAGTACGACGGACATCGGGTGCTTGTAGTCGTTGAGCTCCTGATCGAACTTCTCCTCCTCGTAGCGCTCGATATTGCCGTGCTTTGCGAGATTGACTTCGTGCTCACCGACATCCGCGAAGCCGTTGTCGTGGACGATGCGGGCGAGATTGACAGCGATGGCCTCCTGCTCCAGAATCGCCTTCATGCACTTCGAGGTGGTGATGAGCGTAGGGCACTTGTAGTTGTCGTTGTTCTTGATGTTGCCTGCCATACGGCAGGCGCACTGATATGCGTCTGCGGGGTCATTGATGGGCGGAACGATGCCACCGTCGAAGATGAAGTCCTTGCCCTGGAACGTGAGTCCACGGTTGACACAGAGCTGTCCGGTGATGGCGAAAGGGAAGCGCTCGAGACCGCGGGTCTTGTAGATGTCTGCCATGATCTTGCCGACTTCCAGCGGCGGTCTGTCGGGATCATCTTCGACCCCCTCGGGGACGTAGCTCTTGACAGAGATGGGCGAAGATCCGTCGGGGAAGGTGATCTCCTTGCGCCGACCATTGAGAATCATCACGACAAAGCCGTGAGAGTGAAGGAACTCCTCGATCTCCTCATGAGACGCACACGTAGTGTCGCCCGGGGCAAAGAGGCAGTAGCCCGGTCGGCTGTAGGTGTCGGCATCCTTCGAGAACACCTCCATCACGTAGTTTGCGCCATCCGCACGGGTGTCGTCCGCGATGAGCACGCATTCCTTGACCTTGTGGTAGCACTCAGGGTGCGTGATCTCGAAGGGGAGCACGCGGATGCGCTTGAACATCTTGAAGACGCTCCCAAGCGTGGCGCTGACCAGCGTGACCTTCTCCACCTTCGTCATGCGCGTGAGGTCAAACTGCGGCAGCGACCACATCTTGACAGATGCGTCAGCCTCGTCGATCCAGACATTAATCTTGGCTGCAAAGTGACGGTTCTTCTCCAGGAGTTCGACCAGCGAGTAGAGATACTTGAATCGAGTCTTGTGCGCACAGCAGACGACCATGGTGACTTCATCTGAAAGAATGTCGTATGCCAGGTCCTTCGCGGAGATGTTGGACTTCTTCGAGCCCGAGGTCCA